>Ga0247722_10000445_pt1 | contig 25537 bp, 35 predicted proteins | sample MSEWelMarce3H_FC_FD_189094 | JGI IMG/M metagenome (GOLD analysis project Ga0247722, IMG submission 189094) | Subsurface sediment microbial communities from gas well in West Virginia, United States - MSEEL Well Study Marcellus 3H_FC | ecosystem: Environmental > Terrestrial > Deep subsurface >... | reverse complement strand
ACAGTAGGAGTAGTAGAGAACGCCCCGCCACTGTATTTATTATATATATATTAATATATTATATTATATTATATATCAATACTTTACACCATTTACCTTATCCTTTACATTCAGTAACATATATTATATACCTGATATACAATATTATACTATTCTAAACTATCACCTATTACCCATATAAAGCAGATTACTAATATTAGTAGTACTTCATGCATTTTACTTGGAGTTTACATATTCAGCGTACTCAGCATCTAAGTCTATATCGGCGTCACCTGTACCTAAATTCCAGATATGCTGTAAAAAACCCATAGCATGGTCTTTCATACGAATTTCTTCTACCATATCTTTAGTAGTAGCATTATGAAACTCTATTTCTTCAAAAGTTCCTCTATACTCAAGATCTTGTACATTAAAATCTAGTATAGGGTTACTACATAGTATACTTATAGCCTCTTCTACTTCTAAAAGATACGGATCTACTATTATAGGCTCATTACCATCCCATCTTAACAGGTTGCTAACGTGCATATTATCCTTTGTGAAGGGGTTGTAGATGCATACATCGCCGTGAGCGTTCTCTACTACTCCTACTGTCATTCCTCTGAACTTTGCAGAAGATAATCTCATTTGTGTTGGTTCCATAATTTTACATTTTAGTTTTAAATTTACATATCACTCTTTTATCTCAGTCGCGAACAAAAAAAAATGAGGAACACCATTACAGTGTCCCCCATCTTTACTTTTCCACCACGAAAATCCTCAAATAAGAGGCATAGTGGGTAGTCGAGAATCGAACCCGAGGCGAACGTTTTACAAACGATGGCCATCTACCAGATCTACTCTCCTGATTGTAGCCTTGAAACTACGCGGAGGCACGTATACCCTCTATCATACTGTCTTGTTTCGGCATCAGCACTCCGTCTACAGGTTTGAGCTAGTAGCAGCCCCTCTCGTTTGTATCTTGGCCGTAGAGTTTGTTCACCATTCTATGGGATTAGTCATAGACACCTAGTCGCTGATACTGCAACGACAACCGTTTCATTACCTGCTAGGCTGAACACCCGATGCCAGCTTGAGCCCGACACTACCCTTCACATGGACTTATTGACTAGCCATGCACACCCTGAGTTGATCAGACCCCTGGATTTTCTGCATAGTGACCAGGAAAGGATTCACCCTCACCTGGCCATGTTTTTCCTCCGCACTGAGTTGTAATACATTTGAAGTCTATCACTTAAACCGCCCTATCAACTGTTAAAAGTTTGCTGACTCATATCAGATTCTTTTAACCTTTTAGGAGAAGGAATATATTACAACTACTACCCACTCAATCATAGCCCCTAGGGAAGGTTACCAGCCTTCGATGTAGCACGTTACAAAGTAATAACCAAAAAACATATATGAAAAACACATACTACATTGGTAACTAAGGGCATATGATTAGTTTAGATTCTTCTGTATGAGAACCTCGTATTGTCTTTTTACGCATTTCAGCGTGGCCAACACGCCATTTAAGTTAACACATTCTATGTAATCTTCTACAAGATTAGCCATGAGTATATCCGCTTCAACTTCTTTGATATCTTCCACAATATCACTCTTGATATCCTGGTATTGAGCTACAAACAGTTGTTGAAAATCCTGTTCTTGACGCTCGTAAAATTTCATTGTTTTCATGGTGCAAATTTTAAAATTAACGAGTTCGGCCTTATCACTCTGCCAACCAACCCCCGTATAAAAAAAAATGAGGAATACCCGTAGGTACTCCTCACTCATACTTAGATTACACGTACTGTGTAATCCTGTACTGGCTCAAATCCAGGTTTGAATCCTGAAGCCTTTAGTTTCCCATAATCATAATCCATCTCTTGATTGATTACTTTTTGGAAGTCCAAGTACGCATTAGAAGGATAAACAACGTCACCTTCATTATCCGTACGGTCTTTCGATTCAACAATTTCAATCTCCGTGTGGATCTTAATCGTACCTTCAGCTACACCTTCTTTTGTGTACATAGAAGAGTCATTAAATTTGAATTTAAAATACTCTCTCAATGGAACACTTAGCGTACCTTCTGGTCCTTCACAAATCAACACATCGTTGAACACATCGTCTTTACCTCTTACAGACTGTAACTTAACATCAAGGATCTTGATACGGTCACCACTAGTAAGTTTCTTAGACTTGATTGATGTTGCTGGTACTTGAGCAAATGCTCTGTTTTGACTTAATTCTAACATTTTTTAAACTTTTAAATATACATACCGTGACACCCTGTCCCGGCAAAACACAGCAAGGCCGGGGGGAAGACTGCGCGCGCAGAGGCCCCCAAATTTGCTATAGACCAACCCATTACAGGTTGGTTTCGATCATTAAGATCTCGTCAGTATAGCTGCTACTTCATAACCTTTTTGATTACTTTCAAACACTTCTTGTTGTGCTTTTATTGAAAGATAATCTTCAAAGGTTACTAAATCCTTCCAATTATACTCGTAATCTAACCTCAAAGTTTCCTCTGGGTTCAATATTATATTTCTCATGGCTTATAAATTAATCATTAATTTTGCAATTCTAGTTTCGACCATTAAGGCCTCATCAGTATAGCTTAGAACATCATATCTATTTTAAGTAGTATGCGGTTATACTCCTGGTCTAGAATTAATTGATCTTCTACAGATGAAGAAAGTACCCAAGGTTTTGGTCTATCCCCAACGTTTCTTTTAGTTTTAACGGTTACATTTACGTTAATTACTTCTCTTTTAGTTCTTTTAGTTTTCATGGCTTTTGTTTTTAAATTATAATTCAATCATTAATTTTGCTATTTGTGTTTCGCCATCTCTATGACGGTCTCTAATATTATTAGAGATTATTTTGATTACAAACTCTTGAGGTTCGTAATTTTCTTTTCTCTTTTTCTTGCGAGGAAAGTGGTTAATCTTCACGGCTACCTTAGTAGTTACAAACATACCAACACCCTGGTTGATGCGCTTTCTTTTTTCTTGTTTTTTCATAGTGTTTATTTTAATTTTAATTACCAACTAGGCTCTAGCCCGCCCTCATTTACTAAATTGTAGGCTGTATTATTTAGTTTGTCAAACCCAATTTTATTACCTACTTTTTCTATCATATCATCCCACTCTTTGTGGTTGATCTTTTCAATTACACCAGTTTTCAATGCAATTTTTAGAAATTCAAAAGTTACAGTATTACCTCCAAATGGAGTTCTATAACTTGTTTTATGAGTGTAATAACACCCATTGTAAATCAGTCTTTCCATATTATTTAATTATTTAAGTGATTCTACTAATTTGATTTGATCTTCTAAAAATTCCTTTAAGAGGTTATGCTGAACCAAAAAATCTTGTAAATTCATGTCGCCATAATGTTTACTTAGCACTTCTTCCATTTCTTGGATTATTTTAAACTCGCTTTTTAATTCTCTTTGAAGGCGAGTTAATCTTAACTCAGCCTTTATTAATTTAGTCTCTTCCATTATTTAGTTTATTTCTGGTTCTCTGTTATCATGTATGTCGCATGCAATGTAATGCAACCCGTTGTCTTGAATGACGTAATAGTCCATACTACCGTGCTCATACAAAACAAAATCATTAAACTCTATTGTGTAATCTGCGTTGTTTCCAATGCGGCCTATTTCTACCATAAGGTCGTATAGATCTACATCTGGATCTTCACTTGATAATACACATGCAGTAGGCGTTACCATAATGCCATACTCTTCCATAAGGATATCTATATCCTCAGGAGTAATTGTCTTGTAAATCAACATAACTTTGTTATTTTTATTTTTTTGTTTTTAACTATTGTGGCTCTGTAACCACTATCTAATTTACTATTCACATGGGCACAGAATTCCCACATAGTTTCACAATACCTAGTGAACGTCTGCCCACTAGGTAATTTTGCAGAGTAATACTTACTCATTACATTGGTCGTATAGTATTCTCATCTAACACCACCCAATGGGTAGGCAAATCAACTTCCTCCTTGTCTTTATTAATTAAAAGCCCTTCAATTGACTCTTTGTAAATCATTTTTATGAAATCATATATCAGGACTTTCATTGGTCTTTCTTTAGAACTCCTGCTTATTATAAATGCAGATTGATAATCATGTGCTTCCATGACTTCAAATATTTCTAGGATTTCACCTGGTATTAAACTTGTGTCTTCTTGAAAAGAAAGTAAATCTAAAAATTCATCTTTTCTAATTGCAATTGTTTTCATTTTTTTTTAATTTTAAATATAATGCGCTGTATATTATATAGTTCACGCTTACTATATAAACAGTTTGGTTTACAGCACTTCTCAACCCCGACTATGACGGACATGCTTTAGTTTGTAGATTAGAATCCTAGCTTAACAGTAGAATCTATACCTGGTATAGATGTAGTGTTATCAATAACTACTGGCTCCACATAACCTAAATGTTTAACACATCCGTTAAACCTTTCTTCTGAACCCATTACTCTGGCCCAGTTTACTCTAACTTTTGACTTGTCTACATAAATAGATTCAGTTACTATTTTACCATCTTTATCTTGGTTAATGGCAATAACAATTTCGTACGGTTCTACATCTTCAGGTATTACATGGCTTTCTTTTCTAAAGTCATATTCTTTACCATAAATGAGGTCTTTAATAGTATACTCAATGGTAATATAACCATCAGAATTAGCCGCTGTTACTCTGTAAACATAATCAGTGCCGTAATCAGTTTTCTTAACTCTCCAACTTCTTGTATTAAAGTCAGGGCTTTTTACTAAAGCTATTATAGCATTTAAATTAGTTGCTATATTTTCACCGTTTCTTGTTAAGTTTAAAGTTTTTGTTTTCATGGTGTTTTTTGTTTTAATTGTAAATAAATATATGCGTTACAGATGCGCATCCCCTGTTTTTAATTATAATTTACCTGTATAAACTTGTTGATACACAGCTTCTATGTTGCGAGCTTCTAACTCTTTAGCGCAGTTCGTACATGGTGATAGTGTACAGTACATCTTACCTCCACGAGCTTTACGAAATGTTTTCTTCTCGTAGCGTCTAATTGCTGTAATTTCTGCATGGCCACAGTATGACCTATGGTGATTGTGGCCACTAATCTGCATGTCATCTACAACATACACAGCACCAACCTGATATCTTTCAGGTGACATAGCAGCAACCTGTTGTACCTTAGCCCATATTATCTGGTCTTGGTATTTACTACTTCCTAGCTTTTTAGAGTAGTATTCTCTAGCAGCCCAGATGTTAGCTTGGCTACAAAATTCTAAACCTGTAAATGGATTTCTTTTACCCTCTACTGGATCTATAAAGAATTCTACTTTATAGCCATTAGGTAAACGAAATGATCTGCGTAAATCAAACTTACCTCTATCAGTGGTAAAGTCATGAATGATCTTGCCACCTACACTTTTTATAATACGTGAACAAACCTCTAAAATCTGTTCATCTGGTATTATACAGTCAAGGTCATTACCCATCTTAGGTAATCCTTGATGATAGTAAAGTGCTGTACTTCCGCACACTACGACCAAAGGAAAGATGCCGCTGACTGTAGCATATCTCTCTCTAATTAAATTAGTTGTTTTCATGGTGTTTGTTTTTAATAATCAAGGCTTTCACTAAGCTATTGTGCCTTGTATTTCCCACACAGCTCTGGGTTAAAATTATTTTACTTCTTCGCAGAACATTTCATGCTGAGACTTAATATACTTCAATCCTCTACCTGCAGGGATTATTTGTTCCAGTTCTGAATCAAACTTGTATGGGTTATATAATTTCCCGTTAAAATTCACTCTTATGTACTGATTATTGTTTGTAACTACATCCATACTATGGAAGTAGGTACTCCCATAATCGTGAGAGTAGCAAAATCTAATAGCTGTAATACCAGTCATTGTCACTGGTAAGAATGCTTCTTGCATTCCTACTCTGGTGATTGTTTTAAAATCTTTCATGGTGTATAATGATGATTTAACCTATACCCTCATCTAAGGTTGTTACATGTTGTTGTGACGCTCAACCAGGCCCACGTCATTAGGCACACTATACCAACGGTAGTCCGACAAGCCAAACGCAAGACAGAGCACAGGAGGCTAGCGACAGCAGCCGACAATACTGACGCCAAACACTTTCCCGTACCCCACCCCTAGGCAGGCTAGCCAGAACTGGCCCCCCAACGAGCAGCAAAACGCCGCCACGCAAAGGAAAACCCCGGCAAACCCAAGGCGGGGAGCAGAGTATATTAGCCCTCCACTCTCACAACTTTTCACATCTTTCAACTACCGGGGGCCTTTTCTCCACAACTTACATTTTTCTACTTACATTTTTCTCTACAACATGGGGGGCCTTTTTACAGGTACCTATATATAAACAGTGCGGGTTTTTACTCTACTTTTACACTCTTTATACTTAACTTCACACTATGATATTATATACAGAGAGAATAGAAGACAATACTTATGGGTATACATCTTACGAACATAAACACCACTTGTTATTAGAGGCGAGTGATTTTGATCTTACAGCTGATGAAGTAGATAGTAAGTTTACTATCGGTGAAAGGGTACATTATCTTTACATACCTAGAAATTTATTTATACGTTTTGTAGAAGAGCCACACGTCTTTAAAGGTTTAAAATTTCGAACTACCGGTATGATGGGAGGAGATATATGGAATGCGCAAATACATATTACCTATACTATGAAACCTAAAGATGCCCTAGAAAAAATATTTGGCGTAGGTAGGAAATTAGTAGAAAATAGAGTTCCGGAATCTTTACGCCATATAAAAATTTAATAAAGAATTTACCCCACATTTACATATACTTTTAGTACCCTACTTGTACACCATTATCTCACACATGAAAGGGAATAATATTCTAAATGTAGAAAGAACCGCGGAAGTTCTAGACCTTATCTACAATCAAAAACTATCTCAATACGCTGCAGCCGGAATCATACAAGATAAATACGGACATGTTAGTTTAGCCTCAGCACATTCAGCTGTAAGGCGCGTAGTACAACGACATAACGCAGCCTTGGAAAAAGAATGTTTGGAAGTAGGTATACCTATAGACAGTGTGTCTCACTACTGGCACAAGGGCAAAAGTTTTTCTATAAATGCTCGTCCAGATACTAAAGAAATAAATGTAGAAGAGATATTTGCAAAAGTATTAGAAGACTACAATATGGAACCTGTAGAAAAAGTAGAACAGCCTGCTGTAGAAACTTTTGATAGGTTAATCTTTACAGATGTACACATAGGTATGGATGCTAGTCGTAAAGGTTTAGCTATGTATGCTGAAGAATGGGGAGAAGAGATGTTGTGGAAGCGTGTTAATACGATGGTAGCCAAAACTTTAGAATATAAGAGTTCAGACGTTCTGTATGTGGACGAATTAGGGGATTATATGGACGGTTTTAATTCTTTAACTACGAGAGGAGGGCATCATTTACCGCAAAATATGACTAATGAAGAGGCTTTTGATTTAGGCTTACGTATAAAAGTACATTTAGCTACTACTTTTTCACAACATTATAAATACGTAGTTTTTAATAATATAAATAATGACAATCACAGTTCTTCTTTTTCTTATACTGTTAATTCTGCCTTCAAACATATAGTAGATGTAAAACACGGAAATGTGGAAGTAATTAACCACAAAAAATTTATGTCTTACTACGTAGTAGGGGACCATTGTTTTGTAATTACGCATGGTAAAGATGATCGTCATATGAAATATGGGTTTAAACCTGTGTTAGACAGTAAGCAAATATACAAAATAGATCAGTTTTTGAAAAACGAAAATATCTACAGCTTAGCAAAATACATAGAAATCAGTAAAGGTGATAGCCACCAATGTTTATTTGATATGTGCACATCTGATGATTTTCATTATTTCAATTATGCGGCATTTTCTCCCTCTTCAGAATGGGTGCAACTTAATTTTACTAAGGGTCGCAGTGGATTTACATTTATGAATATAGAAAAATACGGTCAAAACAAAAACATTTTTCCTTACTTTTTCTAAAGTTATTCTTATAATAGCATAGAATTATACACAAAGATATATACCCGACAAGGTAGTCCCTGGAAACAGGGGCGTCGGATTTTGAATTTTATGCATACTATATATTGTATATCCTCAATAGCCACTAACTTTTTCTACCTTAATGTAGCAGAAGATTATGAAATATGTGTAAGTATGCATAATAAAATGTTGGCAAAGGATAAGCATCCTATTAGAGATTTACAAAAAATATATAATCAATACGGGCCAGATGACATCTATTATACAGCTCTTGATGATCAGATAAAGGAGGAAAATAAAGATAGTATGGTTTTAGCGTACCGCGCGGCTATGACTGCAAGAAATTAATTTCCTTTCCACTTACAAAACATTTTGATATTCTTTGAATAATAATTCTTAAGAACATGATTTTATATAGTAAAAAATATCAATTAGGGGACACACTTACCCTTAAAAAATTTCCTGCTTCGTCTATAGGAGTCGGAATACCTATGACTATGACAGGCAATGAAATGGCAACAGGTGTAAATAATTTAGGCGCAGCAGCACCAGCTTCAGGAATAGGAGTAGGGCTTCCTTCTGCAACTCTAAACGGCGGCAATTTAGCATTATTTAAAGCAGAAACACAGAGAAGATTAGATCAAATTAGAAGACAACAAGAAATTATATCGGAAGAAAATCGATCATTGCAGGGAGAAAATCAATTGCAAACTCCATCACAATTTAGAAATAATAATTATATTAAAAGATAAATATAATGATACTATATACAAAGAAAGAATCAAAAATGGTAAAGACTAAAGATGGTCTTACTGTTCCTGCTTATGTAGCTGCAGCTGTAAATTCTGATCCTAGGGGGTTGACTACTACTACAGACACTTATGCAACACGCTTAGAAAGATTGAAAAATCTTCCTAGTAAAAGAATTGGCCTGATAGACGCCGTAAAATAAAATATTATGGGCAATATAAAAGGAATATTAAGTACTAATGTAGATCAAACGGGTAATCTTACAACTCCTAGTATACAATATACTAGCCCAAGTTGGAAAATGGCTGGCCATCAAGGTGGTAAAGCAGGCCAATATAGTTTTACAGGTAATTTAGGATACAATGACAAAGGCTTAGCTGCTGGGATCGGTCTTACAAATGCTGGAAAAGTAAACAAATTTATATCTGATGAAGTAAATACAAACCTTACTTACAATGGTAACCAAGGTGCTGCACTTAGTGCTAAAGCAGGTTTAAATTTTAATGTGCTTAAATCACCTATGAAACGTGCTGGAGACACTAGTTTAAGCATTAGTCCTTATTTAGGAATGACAGCTACTAGTAGATCTATTGCTGAAGGTGGTGGTCTTAATCTAAATAATCAATATACCGCAGACGGTAGAACTAGAAGTTTAATAGAAACAGGAGCAAATGTTAGATTTGAAAGAATGCTGTCTAAAAATTTAAGTTTAGGGGCTCAAGCAGGTTTAGGAATTTCTGGTACAGGCTTTACTGGTACTGGGGATGATATGGTTAGAAATGCTGGAGATTATGGCACAAATTTAAGAGTTATGCCTAGTGCTAGTGTAACTTTAAAGTCTAATCTTGCTGGGGTAAAAAACCTTTTATACAAAAAACCTTCACCGTCAAATTCAAGACCAAGACCACAAGGCATTCCTGAATCTACAAAAGATCAAGCTGGAACAACAATTACACCACGATCTAGACCTTTTTAATTATGATTATATATAAAAAACCAAAACCGGTTTCAACTTACCCACAAATGAAACCCGCTTATAATTCTGAAGTAAAAGCAGTTAATAATTTTAATATGCAAAATACTCAATTAAATAATTCTAATGCTATCACAAAGCAAAACTTTTCTAGTCATGCAAGAATAATTGACCATTATAATGATGGTACGCCTTCGGACACTTCTTATATGTATACAACACCTACTGATAACGTATTTTTTTCAACAAAAATTGATCCAGAAACAAATCAAAAAATATCAAATAAACCGTTAACACCGGAGCAACGTAAATTTTATCAAAATAAAATAACAACTGTAATTAATAATAAGTAATGACACCAGTAGAAAAAATTTTAAATAAATTGCGTAAGCATTTAGGAGATTATTCTCACGGGACTTTTCCTACAACTACTCCATCTTATGATAAGGGTGGTGATCTTGGTGAATTAACAACTGTTAAAAATAAAAACGGCACTATAACAAATGTTTACAAAACTAAATTTGGTCTTATAACTCAAGTTAAAACTAAAGACGGTAAATATTACGAAAAAACAAGTGAATACCCAACTTTTGAAGAAAAGGTAGATAAAAAATTAGGCTCGCCGCAAAAAAGAGCTATGGAATTTATGTCTAAAGTTACACCTAAAGGTGAAGATGGTTTAGACAATGTTAGACATATGTCTGCAGGTAGATACACAGCTGAAGAATTATTAAAAAATGCGCGTAATGGAGCTATACCTTTTCCAGATGTTGTAAATAAAGCCAATAGTTGGGTAGTTGCAAATGCACTAGGGGTGGCTCATGAAGCTACAACTTTATTTGAGGATAAACGTCCGTGGGGCATTAAATTAAAAGAGGCAGGAGAAGATATTTATAATAATGCAGTAGGTGTAAATTTAGGGCTATCAGATAAAACTTATACTAATAAACGTAATGCTATAATTGACAATTCTTTTTATCATAAAGTTCCAGATGGGTATGGAGAATATCACCCTTACCACAATAAATTTGTAGACCCTTATGAACTAAAGAAAAATAAAAAGGGAGGTATGTTATTGTATAAAAAAGGTGGTGCACTTAAATCTAGAATAGAATGCCATAATCCAAAATGCAATCATAGTTGGCCTAGAGAAGATGGCGGAAATGATATGTATATTTGCCATGAATGCAGTACAGATAATACAAAATTTTACGGAAAAGGTGGATCTATCCATATAGATAAAAATAAAAAGGGTACCTTTACAGCAGCTGCAACTAAGCATAGTAAAAGTGTGCAAGCTTTTGCCAGTCAAGTTTTAGCTAATAAAGAAAATTATAGTAGCAAGATGGTAAAAAAGGCAGTGTTTGCAGCTAACTCAAAAAAGTGGAGTCATGGCAAGTAAAGAAAAATTTTGTGTAAAATGTAATGTACTACTTAATAGTGAAAATATATCTAAGTCAAGATATGTAAATAAAAGACATATATGTAAAACATGTATAGCAGATGAAAGACTTAAGGAAAAAGAAAATGAAAATTTTAAAGACGGTCTGTTAATATGTAGGGTTTGCAAAGAATACAAAACATTAGACAATTTTACACAAAATAGAAATAACGCACCAAGAAAAAACCATGATACTAGGTGTAACTGCTGTAAGCAAAAAGTAAGAAATAATATTTTACGTGATAAAGATTTTGATTCTAGGTTAATGCATTTGTTGGCTGAAAGATTAAATGGTGCAAAAAGACGTGCGACAATGAAAAATTTACCATTTGATTTAACGTAAGAAAATTTACTATTGTTATTTAATAAACAAAATGGAAAATGTGCAATATCAAATATTGACATGACTGTAAACATGCGTAATGGCAGGTCCCCGTTTAATTTAAGTTTAGATCAAATAATTCCCTCAAAAGGTTATACTTTAGATAATATACAATTTATTTGCATGGCAGTAAACCAATTAAAATCTGATTTTGATAATGATGTTATCATGGCAGTTTGTTCTGGTATTATAAATCATGCCTCTAAATGGAAACATTAAAATATGAATTTAGAAGACTTACACGATAGAGAAGATAATTTTGAAGTATTTTACGATCAAAAGAAAAGTCCTCAGATTCCAAAAGAAACTGTAAAAGAGGAAAACTTTGGTTATACTTCTGCTAGAAGGGCTGCATTGTTTAATGACAATGAGGGCTTAGATGAAAAATGGAGTAAATACGGTATATAAAATTTAAAGTTATGTTATTAAAAAAATACCCTAAAAACGGAACTTATCACCATTCTAAAAATGGAACTAATACATTTGTAATGAATGACGGTGAAGCTGAAGGCTTAACTACTACTATTGTACAAAACAAAAATGGCGATAGATGGATGAAAAAATCTTATACTAGTGGTAATCACAAAGATGAAACTTATGGTAAGGTAGAAAAAATAACTGAGGGCAAAGGGCCTTCTTTATTGTATTCTAAAACAAAATTAGAAACAAGTCCAATATATAAAAGCTATTTTGACGAAATACAAGGTCTAGAAAATCATAAAAAAGACTTTTATCATCTAGAAAATAAAGGAAAGACTATAGGATTTGGTCACGATTTATTACCAGGAGAATATGAAAAATTCAAACATGGTATTACTTACGATCAAGCCGTACAATTACTAAAAGGAGATTTAGTTAAACACAAAACTCTTGCGGAGAGTTATTTTAATGATTCAGCCCATGCTAAAAAACTTGGAGTAACTTGGGATCAATTACCAGAGGCTAAACAAGTTTTATTTACAGATTATACTTTTAACATGGGTCCTGGATTTTATGACAAGTTTCAAAAGTTTGTACCTGCTGTTATAACAGGGGATAAAAAGGCTGCGGCAAAAGAATCTGGAAGAGTTGCAACTATTGATGGTGTAGAAACTCCTTTGACAGAAAGAAATAAATGGTCAGTTGAATTTATTAATAAACATTTGTAACATGATTTTACGTAAATACCAAAGGGGGGACAGATTTTCTGCATTATCTGCTTATAAGCCAGTTCTTACACAAGAAGAAAGAGTAGCTTTAAATAATAGTAAAGATGTGCGAGTATTTCCTAGTGACGCAAAACAATGCGCTGGTGATGCTTGTAGAAATATGATGATTCCTTTACAAACTTTAGAGAGACCTAATTATTACACTATATTAGCAAACATAGAAAATGCAGGGGGATTTAAAGATAAACCTTCTCAAGTACTTAAACAAGGCGCAAATAGTTCTTGGCATAATGCAGGTATTGCTTCTGAAAATGGAGCTGTAATACACTATAATGAAATAGAACATGATAAAAAGAAGTTAGACGAAGTGTTTAACACTAAATTACCTGTAGGTAGTTTTGTATTATTTGGTACTGATAATTCTCCACATGAGGGAAGTTATTCTGCAACTAAAGGGTTTAAACCATCAAGCCACACACTAATAGTTTATGGTTATGACACTAATGGTGAGCCTTTACTTATGGATGGATACAATAAACAATTGTATAGAAGAGGAGAAGCAGAAAAAGAATGGAAAAATTACCATATACAAACTGTATTTACACCAAAGGAATATATTGGTTTAGATCAAGATAATATTACATCATTTTTAGAAGCTAAAAAAGAAGAATTTAAAACTCCTGTACCACTTATAAAAAAAGAAGGGGTTAACAAGGAAGAAAAAGAAAAACCAATGGATTTAAATACTTTGGAATTTTATAATGTAAATTATAATTCTCCAAAATATTATGAACACATGAAAAAACATGCTAGTTTTGCTGGACCAGACGGTCAATTTGATGAAGGTAAAATGTCTTCTTTTATGCAAACACTGCATCAATATGGACCTCAAATAGCAACAGATTTAAGATTAAACACTGAAGATTATACTAAATTAGCTAATTTAGCTTCTTCCTTGGCCCTTAATGAAAGTAAAGGTGGTAGAGGAGTATCTGGGTTATCTGGTTGGGTAGACAAAAATTTTACTAAATCACAAGGTATAACTCAACTAAGCTTAGATCAAATTGATCCAAAATTAAGATCTTATTTATCAGATAAGTATGATATTAAAGATTCTAAAGATTTAAATGACCCCTCTAAATCTGCTATTGCTACAATATATCATTTAGCAGAATTATCTCAAACTGCTCCTGCAGCTTATAAAGAAGGTTTAAAACGCAAAGAATATATAGAGTCTAATGACCCTTCTATAAAAACAAGATTAGGAAACTGGTGGCGTGGTAGAAATACTGTAGAACACGAAGGGTATTACACTAAAGGTAACATTGAAAACATGCCTTGGGAACAACAAATGGCTTACGGCTGGCGGGGGCTTAAAAAGCTTAAAACAGGGGATGCTCAAGGAAAGGATCAATATACTAAAAATATCCTGGAAGATTATGAAAATTTTGGTATTAATCCTTTACAGCAGGCAACAATTTCACCGCCGTTATTAAAGCCTACTATGAAATCACTATTATATAGAAAGTAAAATGCTTTTAAAAAAATATCAAAACGGAGATCAATTTAAAAAGCTAGAATTGCCTAATAGTAAAGCTATACCTAGTGAAACTACTAATAAGGCTGCAACAGCTCCTAAACAAGCTGTGCAAGCAAAAAGAGAAGTTAATTATAGAAATAGCCCTGAGTATAAAGCTAAGTTAGAAGCACAGCGTTTAGCAAAGATCCAAGCTTGGAAAGATAAACTACAAGCAGAAAAAGAAGCTAAAAAAGCTCAAGTTGCTTTTGAAAAAGAACGTTGGGATAAATACAATGAATCTAGTTTTTTAGATAAAGCAGCCGATAGAACTAAAGCAGCATTATCTGAACCTTTATTAATGACAACAAATTTATTAATGGGCAAGCAAGCTTACATACCAGGTATGTCTGACGGGCTTGATCCAGAGTCTCCAAATTATAACAAATATTTAAAAGCTACTAGTCAACCTGAAGGAGGTATAGCTACAAATAATGTATTTAAAATGTTTAACCCAGGGGCTTGGGGATTACATTCAGGCAATGAAGTTAGTAATGGAAATTATGCATCTGGTTACGGGGAATTTCTTACTAACGCAGCAGGATTAGCTATAGGTGGACCAATGATTAACACACAGTCTGGGGCAAAAATTGCAAAAATTATAAATAATTCTCCTAGGCTACAAGCAATGGGCACTATGTCACAAGCTAAAAACTTGAAAGAAGTAATGGGTACTTTTAATAGAATTCCTACGCCAAATTCTTTGCCTAGAATGTCTGAAGCTCAACTAAAAGACTTTAGAAAAGTGCAAGAAATAAGCAGAATGGGAGCTTTAGAAAAAAGTTTAGCTGATAGATATAAGTATGGAATTGATCAAAATTTATCAGATGAACATTTTGAAAAAATATTTGGTATGCCAAAATCAGAAGCAATTAAACATGTTGATTACCAAGCACAAATTACTGGAAAACCTTCTTCTTTACAAATAGATGAAATTAATGATGCTAGTGCAAGAAGAAATTCAATTATGGAAAGAGCTAGGGCAATTCAACATAGAGAAAGCATACGCGACTTGGGAAATAGTATTTTAGACGCAAGAGGTTTAAGTAGTGTAAGAAGAGATAATACAATAAGACATTTATTAGAAGATGTTAATGATTATGATACTCATGGAGGAGTTGAATTTTTAGTTACACCTGATAAAAGTGAAAGAACTAAAAATACCGCAAAAACTTTAATTAGTAATATGTTTTCTAACTATCCTACTTATTCAGGTACAGTTGAGCAAACAGTGCCTTATTTGGGTTTAACTAACAGTTCTAAAGCTAAAGTCCTTGAAAGAGTAGCAGAAGCTAAAAAAAGTAAACAAATTATACCCGGCACAGTTTTTACAGGAAGTTTAAATACTTCACATAGTTCATATTTACCTCAATTAAAAGACGTTTTTAAATACACAAATGGCGAACCTTATTTTTTAGGTTATAAACCTATGAACAGTTTAGGATTTTTAAATGAACAAAATTATTCCCGCGGAGAAATTGCTAAATATTTAAATACAGAAATAGATGAGCAAATAAAAAGAGGAATAATACCAAAAAATATACAAAGGCCTTTTATTTTAAAAGATAATACTGTTATGTTACCGCATTATGGTATTAAGCAGTTTAAAAATGGGGGAGTTTTGTATGGCAAAAGATAGCACTTTAAGGTTTTAAAAAATTACTCTATATTACTGCAAAATTTAAATAAGATAATATGTCAAATTTCGTTTATTTTCATGCTGGTGATATTGTCACATTAAAGCAAGATCTATTATATAAACCGCACATGCTGGTTTTACGTATACCTAAAGCTAAACCTATAACTGCAACTGGAGAAAAAAGAAGCCAAGCTATGCTTCTTGGAGTAACATGTTGTTGGTTTACTAAAGATGGACTATACCAAGAAAAAACTTTCAACACTAAAGATTTAGAGATTATTCCAATAAAAAATTAATATTATGCTAAAATTTACCGTACACAACTCTAAAGTTTGTATGGATCCTAGCGTAGTTCTTTTAGAAGAATTTTCTACTATACTTGCTTATGGCAAGAAAAAGAAAGATGAGGATCTAGCAAACCGCATGTTATTATATATTTTCTTTTGTTGCGATTTAACAGATGATAATTTTATGCGCGATATTGATTTTCGACAAAAACCTGAGCAAGCTCTTATGCGTGCTTTTGCGGGTAAAAAAGATAAATTTACTTCTGACGAACAAGATCTTATAGATGCTGGTATTGCTGCTTACAATTTTTTTAATGAGACTTCTGCTGAAAGAGCTGTATTAGCTATTGATAAAAAAATAGATGAGGCCAGAACAGTATTAGAAACAACAGAAATTGAAATTGTTAGAAATCAAAAAGATAATGGCGAAGTTTCTTTTGCCTCTAATGAAGGTATACTTTCTAAATTAGCAACTAATATAGGCGCTTTAATGACGTTAAAATTAAGCGTTATGAATGCTGCTAAGAAAATGGAAAATACTGGTCGTGTGCGCGGCGGTAAAGGATCTTCATTGCTAGAACGTGGTGGATTAATCCAAAGACCAGAAGATGAGTAGTATTAAAAAATTAAAGAAAGTAGATCAAAATAAAATACCTCATATGCATGGGGTTAAAAACAAATATGATCCTTTTTCTTTAGAATTTTTACGTACTGATGAGCAAGGTCAAATATGGAATGGAGAATTCAATGTAACTGAAGCCCCTAAAAGATTAACTGGTGTTGCTACAGGTGAAGAAGAAATAAAACTAATTGATTATCTTGTATATAGACCCATACCTAAAGAACTTATAGCCTGGAGAGAAATACCAAATTATCACCCAGATAGTATGGATATGGAAGATTGGTACAGGCCCCTTATTAACTTTTGTTACCGTGGAGTTTGGATTGATGGAGAATATTATAACCCTTATTTTGTTTATTGGTTAAATATATTTGTGTTTCCAGTGCCTGTATACGATAAGTTTGGGCAACCTACTGAAGACTTTATAGTTTCGCATCCACAATACAGCAATATAGACAGATATTATTTTGATTACTGTTGGAAAGCATACTTAAATAATAAAGATTCAGCTATTATGGGTGGCCGGGGTGTTGGTAAATCATATATGATTAACAATATTCTTGACCGTGAATTTAGATTAGTGCCTAATAGTTTAACATTAGTATCTTCCACAAACGAAGAAACTACAAACGAAGCTTGGAATAAAATTGAAGCTGGTTTAAACGCTATTGAAACTTTACATAGAGCTTTAAAATTAAAATTAATTACTAATTCATCTGAGACTAAATATTCAGGTGAGCGCGTAGAACTTCCAGACGGAACACCAGAAGATAGAGGTATACTTAGCCGTTTTGAAAAAATTATATACGGTAAAAACCCAGGTAAAACAAGGGGTAAACGTCCTAGTAAACAATTAGTAGAAGAGTTTGCAGCATTTCCGCCGTCACATCAAAAAGGATCTCTTGGAGCTTGTAAAAGAGAAAGTCGAGGTTCTTGGTATGTAATGGGTAGTATCAAAAAATGCCAAGTATATTATTCTGGTACAGGTGGTACTGTAGAAAATGATGAAGCTGAAGGCATATTTTGTAATCCAGACGCCCATGAAATTTTAGCTACAAATGATTTTGGAATTAAATCAGGTTTCTTTTGCCCTACACATATTAAACGTGCAGGTACATGGGAAGTAACAGGTTGTCCAGATGTAACTTTAGCTACTAAAGAAGTAATGCAAGAAAGGGAAGCTGCTAAAAGTGACCCTGAAAGTTACATGGGTTTATTGCAGGAATATCCTATGAATATTAAAGAGGTATTTATACGTAAAGGCTCTAATATATTTGATCAGGATAAAATTGCAACGCAACGTATTAATCTAGACATGAATCCAGATATACGTAAACCAGAAAAAGGCTTTCTTAAATGGAAGAGAGCAGAGAATGGTAAAATTGTAGGTGTAGATTGGGACCCTAGTCCTCTTGGAGATATAGAAATTTTAGAGCACCCGCATTGGTTTTCTGAACTTGCAAATGAGGATGAAAAAATACCATTACCAAATTTATATGTTGCAGGATGCGATAGTATTGACCAAGGTACAGGCGATTCTGCTTATGCAAAAGATAATAAAAAAGGATCCGAATTAGCTATACTTGTAAAAAAACGTATATTAGATAAAGGTTATTTTAGAACATCATCAAATATTTATGTAGCAAAATACAAAAAAAGATCTGTAGATGTAAGAGATGACTGGGATAATGCTTTAAAGTTGGCTTATTATTACAATTCAGAAGTGAATATTGAGTATACTAAAATTGGTATAGTTGGTCATTTTCGTGACAAAGGATTTTATCACTTGTTAAAAAAGAGACCTACAATTAATTTACAAAATGCAGATCCTAATAGACAAACACACCTTATAGGTACTACTGCAGGCGGGCCTATTATAGATCACCAAGATCAAAAAATAAAAGCTTATATAGATGATTTTTACGACACTATATTCTTTAAAGATGTTTTAGAACATTTACAAGATTACAACCGTGAAGATAGAACTAAATTTGACCTTGTCATAGCTATGGGGCTTTGTGAGCTTTCAGATGAAGATCTCATGGGTACTGTAGCTAAACCAAGAGAAGCTGTTAGTGATCAATTTAAATTATTTGGTTATTATACTGACCCAGAAACCGGCAATAAAAAATATGGAGTAATTCCTGATAAAAGTGACGGCAAAAAAGAACTAGAAAAGTCTATGAGCAAATCATTCCTAGAACATGGTGGAGTAAGGTGGATAGATATGTCCGATCCTAAAAATCCACTTTATATGTACGACTAATATTTCCCTTGATTATATATTACATTTTTATAATATTACGAATTAAAAATATGTAAATATGGAAATAACAAAAGATAAGGTAACTCCTGAAAACTATTATGTTTTAGCAGAAGTCACTGAATTAGAAAAAGTAAAAGATAATATTTATTCTGGACCTCAACAATTAGCTACAAAAACTAATATTGAGTATTATTACGGGAAAGCTTTAACCTTTGGGCCAAGAGCAAAAGATCCGGATCAATGCGCAGAAGTTGAAGAAAACAAAAATATAATCTTTTCACAATTTGCAGGTTTTGTAACAGAAACTAAAGATAGCTACTCTAAAGTAATAAGAGGTAGTGACATTGTAGCAATAGTAAATTCTAATTTTGAAGACATGACAGAACAAACAATAGACCCAACAGGAGAACGAATTTTAGTTAAAATTATAGGTGAAAACTTGGTAAATGACGGTATATATGATGATACCAAAGAAGATCCAAGAGATGCAATAACACAAAAAGGTGTGGTTATTAAATGTGCTAAAAATGCACAACAATTTAAACCAGGAACTATTGTAGCATTTGAGCCTTATTGCGGTAACTTAATTGTTAACGAAAATAATTTAAAACTAAAAACAGTACATAGTTTAGATATTTTATATAGTATTAAATAATGAGTAGTTTAGGTCGTTACTATAATGTTGAAGATACCGCGGTATCTGAAGAAGAAAAATCAGGTTTTAATTATTTAAGCCATACGATTGACTTCTATATTGCTGCTTTAGTGAGAGAAAAAGCTCATATTAAACAAGCAAGAAATTTATACGACGGCGTTAGAAGTAAAGATGAATTTAGATATTTAGAGGAAACTTTTGGAATAGAAACTCCTTTATCCATCAAAATGACTCCTTTAATTAAAACTCGTATTGATGTATTAATTGGTATTTTTCTTGATGAAGAATACCATTATCATGTTTCTATAAACGATGCTCCTACTATTACTCAAATAGAAGAACAAAAAAGAAAAGAGTTTTCTAAAAGAGTTATGGCTAAAGTAGAAAGCTTTACTAATGAAAACAAAGTTTTAACCCAACAAGGAAAAGAAACAACTAAAGATGTATTTGCTGCTGATTTTTTATCTAAATTAGATAAGTCTTTAAATGAAAGTTTTATATCTGAATTTGAAATTGCTATTCAAGCATTAATTAGATTTTTTGAACAAGATGCTACTATAAATATTAGACAAAAAGCAAAACAATTTTTATTAGATTTTTTGTTAACTGGAGAAGCGTATTATAGAACTTACTTAGATTACGAAACTGGAGATCCAAAATTAGAAATTTGTAAACCAGAAAATTTATTCTTTAGTAAGAATACCGCGCATCAATTTATGTCAGAAGGAAATGATCCTCATGTAATGGCAGTAGTTCATAGAACTTATATGAAACGTAACGAGATTTTAAATCGTTGGGGACATGTAATGACAGAAGAACAAAAAACAGCATTATACGGTATGGCTAGAAATACAGCAGTAAATCGTATACGTGATCCTAGACAATTGGACCACATGTATAACTTACAAGATGCAGTATATGACCAACATACAAATAGTACTTGGGATACTTTACCTATTTACCATGTAGAATGGTTAGCAAATAATGAATTAATAATAGATGAGGCAGATAGAGCAAAACTAGAAGTAGTTACGCATATTTCTCCTAAAGCATATTGGAAAGATAGTTTAGTTCCTGATAGTCACTTAGGTAAAGCCGCAGGTAATGGAGAAGTAAAAAATAAAGTTTACAGATTAGATCGTTACGAAGGTATTAGAGTTGGTTGGGATATTTACTTAAATTTAGGTAAAAGTAAGAATCAAGCAAGAAGTATTGCTGCTCCTTATAAAACTACATTATCCTACAATGGATGTGTATATAATGATAGAAATTCAAAACCTTATTCATTAGCTTTATCTCTAAAACATATACAAGATTCTTATGACATTATTACTTTCTTTAGAGATAACCTTATAGCTAACTCTGGAGTAGATGGTTCTCGTGTAAATTTAGCAGCTATACCAAAAGTATTAGGCCAAGATTTCATGGAAAGAATCTTAAAGTTTATTGCATTCCGTAAACAAGGTTTAGAAATTTATGATCCTACAGAAGAAGGAGCAAACTTGTTTTCACATTATGGAGAATTCCGTGGTTCTTTAGATGGCAATGTTATCAACTCTTTAAATTTAGTGTTAGAAGCTTTAGAAAAGCAAGCAGATATTGTTACAGGTGTAAACCGTTATATGTATCAAGCAGCTGAACAAAGAGATGCAGTGAGCAACGTAAGAACTGGTATTAAACAAACATCTTTAATTACAAAGGACATGTTTGAATCTGTGTTTTTGTCTAGAAAAAATATGTTAACAGATTTAACAAATTTAGCAAAAATATCTTATAAAGACGGTAAACGTGGATCTTATATTGTAGGGCACAGAACTGTATTATTTAATGTACAACCAGAAAATTTTAGATTTAGTGATTTTAATATACATATTAATAACACTAGCAAAGAGACTATAAAGTTAGAAAAATTAAATGCAATAGCACCTCAGTTAGCTGGTAAAGGAACTGTAAGTGATGATGTATTAATTAAATTAATGTTGACAGATTCTACAACAGAAGCAGTTAAATTGTTAGATGAAAGCATGGAGCTTAAAAAACAAGAAAACGACACTATTGGAAAATTACAACAACAATTACAACAACTTTCAGAAGCTCAAAAACAACTACAAAAACAATTGGAAAAAACTACTCAAGAAAAAGAACAATTAGAAAAAGTAGACCGAGAATACAAAAACAAAGAGTTAGAATTCCGTTATCAACGAGAAGATAAACGTATTGAAATATCACAAGAACAAGTAGATCTTGAAAAAGAAATAGCTGAAAACGAAGCTGTAAAAGACAGCAAAATTGTACAGTTAGAAAGAGAGCAATTATATGCAGAACAAACAGCAGGTAATGCTAAAGAAGTTAGGAATAATATATAATGAGAAAATTTAAAATATATTTAGACCCTAAAACTTTAGTGATTGTTAATGAACATCAGATCTATAAAGAAAGATGGCTGACATATTTTGGTGGAATAGAAGGAGTAGAAGAATTTATTAAAAATTATAAGGATTAAAAAATGGATATTCGTGTAGTTGAATCTGTAGCCACAAGTGGGGCTATGAAAGACCCAGTTTTTCGTGTAGACTCTGGTATAGAAAACGTAAGTTTAGTTTGGTCTCAAGAAGATCGAGCATTAACTTTAGTAGATTATAACTTAGATTATAATTTTTTACCACATAAATTTGCTTATACGCTTAATGGTTCTGGTATTGTCAAGAAAACATTTTTAACTTATAATGGTAAGAATTGTGAAACTGGGCAAATGTTAGAAACGGTTTTAATAGAGTCTAATTCAGAATTAGATGCAAATTATATTCCTGGTTACGCTAATTCAAATGAATGGAAATATACACCAGCTGATTTTAATTACAATCCAGAGTTTAAAGAGTTTACAAATATAGCAGACTATGCAAATCAACCTTATGATTATAGTCAAGGCTTTACTGTTGTTAAACAATTTTTAACTTCAGGAGGTAATATTACACCTGGTTCACAATCACCATATACTGCATTTTATAGAGTACCTACTCTAACCTCTTTCTTACCTTCTAATGTAGAGAACAATAGAATATACACAGATGGTTGGTACACAAGTTATGTTATTGCATGTAGAACATGGTCATCTTATAATTTTACAACTACAAATTTACCTTCAAAAGGAGATATAGTATATCATAATAATAAGTTTTATAAAAATGTAACTGGCCTTGGTGTTAGTTTAGTACAAGATCCAAAAGTGCCTACAACTACTGTTTGGCTTATTCCAGATCCTGCACATTGGTCTGCTGAAGTAAGCTTTGCAGATTGGTTAGAATTTATTAAGCATTATGATAGTGTTTTAGCTAGTAATAAATGTTATTATATAGAAACACAACATTTAGTAACTGCTGAATTAAATGAAGCTATCTTATCAGAATTAAAATGTCAATGTTCTTGTTGCGATAATCCAGACTTTGATACTTCAAAAATATTAGCTTATATGAAGTTAATGCAAAAACGTTTAGGCGCTTATGTATTGTTTAATGAAGAAATTTTTCATGAGGCACAATGCGTTGTAGAAAGTTCTAGACAAATTTGCTCAATTTGTTTATATAATAAAAAAGTAGGGGGATGTTGTTAAAATTCACAGACGATTTTGTAAATACAATTGAAAACGGTAAATTACTAATAGGTGATATTAATCATAATATTGCTATGAAAGAACCATTTTTAGGCTCATCTAAAGTATTAGATAGGCTGTATGCTCAAAGCGTAGTTATATCTGGTATAATAGATTATTTAGAAAATTCAGATAATTCAACGCCTAGAGAAGATGAGTCTTTATTGTTGTGTTTACGTTCTGCATTAGACAAAAATTTATGCAGAAGATTCCATAACAAAATAAAAGATACAAGTAACTTTCATACAAATTTACTTACTATACCTACGCCTACTGGAAAAACAATTGTTTTTCCAACTATTCCAACACCTAAACCTACTCCTGTTGAAATAATTGAAGTTATAGACCCTATAATAGACCCAACTTTAGTAGCTGTTATTCCTACAACTGAAGTAGTTCCTGTAGTTAATCCTACTTTTCCAGTTATTGACCAAGAAGAACCAATTAGTGCTAATAACACTAATGTAGGGACAGAACCAGACCCTAGAAGTGGGGGGTTTAATTTAGCTTAATTATAAAAATCTTAAATATAAATAACTATGCCATCTTTTCAAACTAACAACAATATTTTAGGGCAATCTAGTAAGAACCCTAATGCAATGAAGGTTTTTAATAAACCTGATACAGATGCTAGGCTTATTAGCATAACTGGAAGTGCAAGTACTATTGAGCCAAACTTAATGTTTGATCATGCAATAATAATTTATACTGCGCCTCAAGGCTTCTCTGTAGGAACTATAAATTTTATAAAACCAATAAAATTAGAAAATAGATCTTTATTAAGTTTAACTTTAGATAACACTAAAAATCCTTTACCGAGATCTTTTACTTTTTCTTCATCATATGTATTTTTAGATGATCTAGGTACAAATAATTATGCTGTGCCTGGCGGTCAAAAAGCAGTTTGGTATGGAACTATTATCAATAATAAAGTTTATTTTAGAGTTCAAAGCGATAGTACTATTTAATTTAAAAATATTTTAAATATATTTACAGCAAATAATAAAATAAGATAATATGACTGATTTTGATTTAGACGACCTTCATAATGATGATGGTTTAGAAAACGAAAGTAAAACAACTGAGACTACAAATGATACGCCTCCTGTTGACGAAACTGGAGAAAACGCTGCTAATGTAGACACAACAGACAATTCTGCAGATAATGATGGTGATAGTAAAAGACCAAATATCGGTGATTACGAGCCTAATGAAGATGTGCCTGCTATTGAACAATTTTTATCCCAATACGGTGTATTAGGCGGCATGATTCAATTTGAAGACGGAGAAGCTAAACATTTTGATGAATTATCAGAAGTTGAAAAATTCAATGTACTTAAAGATTTATCTGTAACTAGTTCTCCTGATATTGCAGAACAATATGGTTTAGATGACACAGAAATTGACCTTATCAATTGGGTACGTGAACAAAACAGACCTATACAAGAATCTATTGAAGAACTAGCTCAAGCAAGAGCATCTCAAATTTTAGCATTAAACAATTCTACATCTACAGACTTTGCGACTATGGATGATGATGCAATTACAATGCGTTGGTTAAGAGAAAATGATCCAGAAGCTTCAGAAGAAGATTTAGCAGAAGAATTAGCTCGCCAAAAAGATAGTAAACTTTACCAAAAAACTTCTGCCCGTTTAAGAGAGCAGTTTGTAAATGATCAACAAGGTTATTTAAAACAACAACAAGATCGTGAACAAGAAGAATTTTACCAATCATTAGAAGAGGAAAGATCTGAAATAGCAACTGCAGTTAGCAGTATTAAAGATATTGCTGGTTTTGAAGTTTCTGATGAAGATAAAAACGAAATCCTACATGATTTACTAGAAGTAAATGAATATGGAGATTCTTTATTTATGGAGAAAGTTTTTTCTGATCCTAATGAATTATTTAAAGCAGCATGGTTTTATAAAAACGGAACTAATGTTTTAGATAGTTTAGAAAAATATTACAAAAACGAAGTTGCAAGAGCTTACCAATTAGGTAAGACAGAGACAATTAATGGCTTATCGCCAAACCCAGTGTCTGGAACTCGTGCAAGCGACAATAACGGCAAAAGCAATACAGCAGTACGTAAAGA
>Ga0247722_10000444_pt1 | contig 25558 bp, 14 predicted proteins | sample MSEWelMarce3H_FC_FD_189094 | JGI IMG/M metagenome (GOLD analysis project Ga0247722, IMG submission 189094) | Subsurface sediment microbial communities from gas well in West Virginia, United States - MSEEL Well Study Marcellus 3H_FC | ecosystem: Environmental > Terrestrial > Deep subsurface >... | reverse complement strand
CAGAAGTAGGAACAGAAGTAGGAACAGAAGTAGGAACAGAAGTAGGAACAGAAGTAGGAACAGAAGTAGGAACAGAAGTAGGAACAGGCGTGTTCACAGAGGAGGACCACCAGCAGCACCAGCAGCAGCACCAGCAGCAGCACCAGCAGCAGCACCAGCAGCACCAACAGCAGCACCAGCAGCAGCACCAGTATCAATACCAATACCACTACCTTTTGTAGTAAAAGCAGGAGAAAAGGATTTAGGAGAAAATCCAATTGATGAACAAATCAATATTGAATTTGATAAGTACGGCGTGCCAAGTGAGCTATTTGAAGATGTGGATGAAGACATAAATCGTTTTATTTATGGGGAAAATTACAAACAAGCGCAAGCGAGTAGTAGTTTAGATGAATACGATTTTAAACTAGATAAATGGATGAAATTTCAAAATATAAAATTAGTTCCAGCTGTGAATGCTATCTTATCAAAAATACCATCTGCAGGAATCCTTCGGGTGTCTCCTTTGGCGGGACCTAATAGGATTGTGAATTTCAAGAGCGAAAGGCTTACACCAGATCCAAAGTTAGGGTTGTCTCATCTTGAAATTTTCGCAACAAATTTATACACAAAAGAAGACGGACACACACCATTACAATTTTACAGAGCAGTGAATCGACATCTATTGCAAGTAAATGTGGATACAAACCAGATAAATATTAATAGTGCAGAATATGATGAAGACAAGAAGATATTCAATGTATGGTTATTCTTATTCTTAAAAGGATTATACAAGTTAATGAAACCAGTTCCAAAAAAGTATAAATCAAAATCACAAGAAGATAATCCAGATATCCAACCCACTGTTCGTTTATATAGAGGGATTAATGTACCTGACCCCCTAAGTGATGAGTTGTGGCAACCCCCGGAGTTAAACGATTCCGACCCCAAATTTAATATATATTATACATTAGGGTTTTCTAGTTTCACAACAAAATTACAACAAAGTTGTACTTATTTTGCTAGTGGATCTGCTAATTTTTTAATATATGAACCGCACACGACTAAACGCGTATACGAAGATCTCGATAAACCAGATCAAAAGAAAATAGTAGATAGTGAGTTATATCTACCATCAGTAGCAGATGTATCGGATATGCCAGATGAGAGTGAATTTATAACACTTCCGGGAAGAGGCTTTGTAGTTTATGAAAGAGACCCCACAAGCATAGATGTTCCTCCAATAAACGGATCCACAAAACTTGATGCAATATGCGACAATGGTGTGGCTGCTAGATGGATCGGGTTAACAGACATTACCGGACCAGCAAATATGTATATGAGTGTTGATATGGCTGTAACACAAAGTGGTGGAAAGAGAAGAAATAAGATAACAAGAAAATATAAAAAAAATTGAATTATATTTATAATGTATATTGTACATTACCTTAGCAACTCTATTCATTCCTACGAGACAACAGACAACACGCTACGATACAGTATTCGCGGCAATAACGCCATCACACAGAACAATATTCGCAATATTAGCAATAATATGAATACACGCGTGAGCATACGTAGCTGTCCATATTTTATTTCGTTTCAAATAATATTCGCTCACAATGTAACACATAAATGATGTGAAAATTAAATAAAAAAATGCGTGCTTGTGCGTCACTGATTTCGTATTATCCAAATAATAATACGCATATAAACAAATGGAGCCAATTCCCGAATAAACGACATATATATCAATTGTTCGACGCCACGAATCGCGGAGTGGATCACGCCAATAATTCAATGATGTTGTGAATACTGCTGCAGGTACAATTGCGATATATACCGTATCTGGATGCGTTAGTGCATATATCGATGATAAAAACGACAACCAGGCAGTGCGCCATATTACAGTTGAGTTTGGTTGTGGGAGAACGTATCGCGGTGATAGCGAATGCGAATGCGATGGCGATGGCGATGGCGATGGCGATGGCGACTGTGACGGTGACGACATAATATAATATTATATGGATACTTTTATATTATGAAAATGCATCTTTATTTTTTATTGTTGTTATCCTCCGATAAAATATAAATATAAATCATATATTGGTATATCACAATATACTCGCCGCAAATGTCGTTATTTGATATCATAGCGATATCATTATTATCATCAATACCGTTATTATACGTAATTCCGCTTATTATCGGACATTTCATCAAAATCCAAGGGTATAAAATAACAGACCAAACCGAGTGTAATCAACTGATCACCAAATTGAATATTACGCGATCTGTATTCTATCAAAACGGAAAACCATTCGGATTATTTTACGGAAAATGGTTTCTTGGGTATATTTATTCAAATGAAAGCCAGCACAATCAAGGGCATACGATGTATCTCGTTATCAAACGATCTATTTTCGACTCTATAACAAACGGAGATAAAATGGTGAAGACACGCGATGGTGAAAAAATGACCGAAAAGAAAATCATTGATATCCGCGAACGACGCGGGAATCCGTGGTGGTGGGAATATTCTGACCGAAAGTATGATGCGACTAAATTCCTGAAAAAAGAACCACGTGAATATCAGCAAGAAATAATCGACGATATTATGAAAATTGTAAACGGAAAATCGTCAAGAAGTGGTACATTCTTCATTTATGGTGAACCCGGCACAGGTAAATCGCTTCTAACTCTCCTCCTAGCCAAACAAATCGGTGCATATTATTGCGATTCTTGGAAACCTACAGATCCCGGCGATAATTTATCCAAGGTCTACAGCACAATTTCACCAGATGATAATAAACAGCTTGTATTAGTGTTAGAAGAGTGTGATAAGCTTATCGTAAATGTAATCAATGGTGTTATCAAACCGCATATCTATATACCGATTCCGTTGATGGATAAAAGCGATTGGAATAGTATGCTGGATAAAGTAACTGACTTGGGGTTTTATCCGAATTTAATTCTGATTCTCACGTCGAATGTAATGATTGATGCGATTCACAAACTAGACGATTCTATTTTACGTAATGGACGAATCGATAAAGCGTATCATATGAAATAGAGTATATTATTTATCTATAACAACGTTTTTCGCAACACGGCGTATAACTTTCGCGATGTTTCCGTCTCGCTCTCCATCCGTTACTGTTCTTGAAAGTTTAAAATAAGTATTATTGTCTTTTGCAGTGCTGTCCATACATTTCGGGTGAGCGGCTGCCCATTCTCCCATCAATCCGATATTTTTATGTTCGACAGCCAATACGGCATTTACCATTTTTTGGTGTTCAGGACCTTCTTTTTCCCATTTATTATCATCTTTAACATACAATGTTTCGCGCTTCACGTCACTGCAGTGTACGGGTCTCTTATAAAGATCAGTTTTTTGTAAATTATCGATAATGATATTCGATATACCTTCAACGTATCCTAACTTTCCGACATTTTCAAGATCAGTCATATTCAGTTGTATTGAATTCACAAATTCTTGTATATTCATCGCATCCTTGCACTGTTCGTTCAAAAATAGATTCAAGTTGAACGTCGGATTATTACAATTTGTATTATTGACTGTATTAATATTAACGTGATTATTGTGACTGTGACTTGTATTTCCAGACGTTGAATTCGCGCAAGGATTCGTGTTAACATTAGATGAAGAAATAATCATATTCGTTTTATACAAATCTAACATCTGTGTCTGCAAATGATTATTGTGTTTTATAATCTCAATCATCATTGCCTTCATTTTCATATTTTCCGCGACAAGTTCGTTTATTTGGACATTACTTGTTCCTTCGACGTTCGTACTTTCGGCAGTTGTACTACTCGATGTTGATAGTGTAGATTCGATTATCTTATTGATCATCATCTCACATTTGGGCTTGTGGCGATAAATACTTGTCCTTGATTTGAATTGTTTATCGCATTTATCACAAGAATACATCCCAAATGGCGTAATTTGAGTCTTATTGTCTCCGTTCTCGCGTTCTTGGTGTTTACGTGTGGTGATATGGCGTCCGTAGTCATTTTTGTTGCTCGTTACAAATGCGCAAAATTCGCACGTATAATTTTTGAGTTTTTTTAGTGTCGTATCTTGTCGCATTTTGTCGTATTTGTGTAGTATTTTATAGTCTAAACGGAGACAAAAAAACGCCTAAAACCAACAGGCGCCGTTTTTTCGGAAAACGCGAAAAAAGTCAGTCACAGTTTTTTAGGGTCAAAAAATGGAAATAAGAGCATTTCAGTCACAACACGAAAATCAACGTGTTTTTAAAAATCTCCGCGCGCAAAGTCAAAAAAGGACATTTTTGGATCGGCAAAAAATGTCCAATTTTCGGGGGGTAAACCCCCTTCATTCTAGAACGTCCCTTTTCATTTTATTGATATTTTTATATTTTAAACCGAATATTTTTTTACTTATTATGGTCTGAAAAAATCTTAGGATTCATATGAATTTATAGGAATTTATAAGTTTAATATTTGGTTTGTTAAAAAAGATAATTTAAACCGAATATTTTTTTTGATTATACCTGTTAAAAATGTTAAACGACCGTTTGTATTTCTCCTATTTATGTGATTACTTTATGCATCTTTTGATATGTAATTTATAATATATAGATATGGTATAAAATGGCTCGATATTCAAAAACTAAAAAAAGTGGTAGATTATCACGAAAATATAATAACAAAAAATATAATAATAAAATGACGGGTGGAGGTGGTAAGAAGGGTGCAACAAAAAGTAAATCACCGTCTGTAAGAAATCGCGATGCTAATCGTGCTACTAATCGCGCTGCTAATCGCGTCGCTATGCCCGTCGAAGGTAATGACCTAAACATATTCGAGGGATTGAGAGCACAACCAAGACTAATTCATAATAATCCGATAATAATAAATGAAAACGCAAACGATTTAGCAGCAGAACGTAATGTTAACTTAGTTCCAACTAACCGATATCAAAATCTGAATAGTTTAGACAATCGATTTAGAGATCTGCCGCGGGATTCATTCACTCCATTCGTAGACAATCGTTCAATCAAACGATAAATAGATACAATAATTGTATAATAAAACGCAAATATGATTTATTATACAAGTGATTTAGATCCAACTTCCACCACCGCGAGGTTGCGGGCGAACATCCATACCTCGCATACTACCATTATTTTGATTTTGTTGCGTAGATAACCTAGAATATTCTGTTTGCTGTGGTGGCGCACGATATACTGCAGCAGCCGCTTGTTGTGGGGGAGTACCGATCGGAGCATATTGTTGTGGTTGTGGTAATGGTTGACCTCGTTGATTTGGATTTATTTGAGGTTGCTGATACTGCTGTTGCTGCATCTGGGGTTGCTGCATCTGGGGTTGCTGATACTGATACGGCGTATTATGCTGTTGCGGTCCTCCTCCTCCTCCTCCACTCATATGTTGAGGCGGACGAACAACCACATTTTCATTTCCGAAACCAGAGTGTCCATTGCTGCTATAAACATTATTCCGATTATCACCACCAACAATGCTGTTAATATTATTTCCATTATTACTATTCTTTATTTCTAAATTTCTTTGCTGCTGAAGCTGCTCCAGAGATACGGAACCAACCTTATCCGGCGAATAATCATCTGGTGGTGTTTCAATTTTATCAATAATATCAATTGTAGCATAATTATACATCTGCCGCATTCCACCGTTTCCTTTCGCAGATAGTTCATCAGCGGTTTGATCCAGAAAACTATAATTATCAGATGCAACACCGTATCCGCCCATACTCTCTCTACCAATCGAAAATGCATTTGGCTCGCCATTATAATTTGTAGCAGCCGCATTTAATGCCGTATTTTTTGGCTGAAAATGTTGCAAAATCTGGTCACCATAAAGAACTTGATGCCCTTTATTCAATAGAAGTAACGCTGGTACACGATTTACTTGTGGCGGCAATAACACCTTTTCGCCAGACTCAGTAACAATATGCCAACTTGATGGACCCGACCGAACACGCTTATCTATGCATAAAAAATGAATATCATCCTGTATGCGCGATTTAGATAATGTAGTTAAAACTGTTTTTGATTTATCACAGTGATTACTATAATAAATAATACACGACATTTTCCAGCGTTGTGTTATTTTCACGATACTTAATAATTATTATTAGTATTTATATATTATTCACACGCGTTTATCATAGGAATACATCGATAAAATTGATATAATAATATAAACAAAATATAAATATAACCGTCTGGAATTATTAACAGAGTCCGCTTTTCCGCCTAAACTTCTTTTACTTCGCGTATCTTTATTCTAAATCAATACTAGTATCAATGCTATCAACTATGGATAGAACATCGAGTGCTACTTCAGCCTCCGCTCCAGTACATTCTGCGAATGCTGTTTCAAAATATATTCCAAGAATTGTATCAAAAACCGATGAAGATGGCGAATTGAAATTCACAATTGATCGAATTAACGTCAGTTTAGCAAATGCACTTCGTCGTATTATTTTGTCGGAAATTCCGACATTCGTATTTCGGACATTCCCTTACTCCGAATGCAAAGCATCGATTACTGTGAATACTTCAAGAATTCACAATGAAATCGTGAAACAGAGATTGAGTTGTATTCCAATTCATATTAAGGATGTTGATTTTCCATACAAGGAATACATTCTTGAAGTAAACGTCATTGCCGATGGTAACGAAATACGGTATGTTACTACAAAGGATTTCAAAATAAAGAACAAATCAAACGGAAAATATCTTACTGACGTCAAAGTGCAAGAGATATTTCCGCCCGATCTTATTACTGGTGACTATATTGAATTTATGCGATTATTACCAAAAACCACCGAATACGGTGAAGGAGAACAGTTGTCGTTTACTTGCGAGTTTGATGTTGGAACAGCGAAAGAAGACGGCGCGTATAATGTCGTATGCACGTGTGCGTATAGTATGACTATCGACGCCACAAAACTAGATGAAGCGTGGAGATTGAAAGAGGCGGAACTTGTGAAGGAAGGTCTAGCCGTAGACAGCGAGGAAATAAAATCGCAAAGAAAGAATTGGTCATTATTGGATGCACAACGTTTGACTAAACCCGATAGTTTTGATTTCGTTATTGAAACTGTTGGCGTTTATTCAAATGCCGAGATTGTTTCAAAAGCTGCGCAAATTATGATCAATAAGTGTACCAAATTTATCAGTGATATCGAAAGTGGCGAAAATCATATCATACCTACCGTATCTACGATACAGAATGGGTATGATATTGAATTGAAGAATGAGGATTATACGCTAGGTAAAGTATTAGAGTTCTTTCTGCACGACAAACATTATGCCGAAGATCAGACAGTAACATATTGCGCTTTTCGAAAGGTGCATCCACATAATCCGGATAGTATGATTCGCGTCGGTTTTGCAGAAAAAGTCGGCACAGATGAAGGAATTGTTGCGGATTATATCACAACGTGTGCTAAAGATGCGATCGCTGTATTCGAGCATATTCGTGACCAGTTTCGAGAATATTAGGAATATCGGAATCATAATTCAAAAAAAAAGTGTTAGTTAGATAATAATACAAATAATATTTTTTATTACCTACCGCGATGCCTACCGCGATGCCTAGCAAGATACCTATAATTTATTACGAAAACCTAGTCACACATCCCATCATTCGGTTTGATGAAGGAATTCCGCGATTTGGAAAGATCGCATCATCTGGGTTGATATGATTCAGTTCGAATTCGGTTCCTTGGGTTAAGCGAAACAGATTTGTGAATGCGAACAGAGACATCATATTCCAAGCGCTTTGTGATATGCTGCGCAGACTTTCAAAGTACTCGACAATTTCGGTACGCGCGCTTTCATCGGAAAAGCTAGAAAATCGCGCAAACAGCTTTGATGCGCATTCATTTCCGGCGCGTCTTTGTTCTTCAAGTGTTCTGGTAGTAATTGGTCGATTCGCCGTAATCATTGAATAGACCAGGCAAATATCGAGTCCGACGCTCGCGCACAATGCTTGAAATGAACATCGGATTTGTCCGCTTCCGACAAGAATAGATGTTGCGAGTTGATTCGATGAAGTTGCGGCATTCGCTGAAATAGAAGATGCACAAGTTGGGGTTGATGCCGATCGACATAACATCGGTATTTTTGTTTGGTCATTTAGTTCAAGATCTTCAAATGATGATGAACCTACACTGTCGTCGTCGTCGTCGCTGTCGTCGTCGAAAGATCTCTGCTTATCATCCTGCTCTTCTTGGTATCGCGATGCGATGAGCGAGATCATTTCAACTGTTCTACCTAAAAACGCCAGTTCTTTAGCAAAGATTTCAGCAAGAATCACGTTCTTTTTAATGAAGATTGCCTCCTTATCGCGGTCCGCATTGTTTAATCTGATGCCGCATTGTTCATTTTCTTCTTGTTCTTGTTCTTGTTCTTGTTCTTGTTCTCTTGTGAGAGTTTCTCCGGAAGGATCAGCCGCATCAGCATCAGCATCAGCTGCAGCATCATCAGCGGTAATGTATTTTTCGGCATCTTCCTGTGCGGGCTCTTCGGTTGTCTGCAACATCATCGTCTCGTCTTCAGGTGCGCAAAGTGTTGTGAACACCGGTTTTCCAAGTGAAAGATTCGCTCTCATTCCTGTGGTATATGTGAGAAGAAGATGACGCAATTCGTCGTTGGTGCATTCAATATTGGGAACGCCCGATAGTTCGCAGTTGTATTTTTCAGAACGCAAATATGCGAACATATTATAATCTCGTATTGTTGTTTTGTACGTGGTTGAACCTATTGTATTGCAGTCATTGAACAAAACATTTCAATTTTTTCGCAAGTGACTGAATTGATCACACGAATATTAAGAAAATAGAATCGTGATAATTTAACATATAATGTGATAAATATGGTGGTTTTTTATGTTTATTATTATATAACATAGTAATATATTGCTATATTATATACAATAATGGCTGATATCAGTAACAATGATAGTACTACTGATATAAGTAACAATGAGAGTACTACTTACTACTATGCATACCCTCCATTTACTACTACAGAAAATATAAATGTTATACCCATTGTTCCACGATTATTATTAATTGATAGCCGTATCAAAGATATTGACGTAATTATAAACGCTACAAATAGCAAAACATATTGTTTGGTATTTAATTATTTCCACGATACACAAGATACAATTCTCTCGAAATTACGATTCTTAAATGAAAATAACCAGTATATTTTAGATCATTTTTATTATGAGGAGCCGATTCCACCGACTCAAATGGATGGATCCGGCAACCATTGTACGCCGTGTGATGGTTTCGATATGTCGTCGTTTCAGTTACTTCCGTCAACACTTTACGCCGAGCATTTGGAATATGTTATGAATAATCCTGAACAAGATATATCATCCGGCAATACAGACATATCTGGTGATGCAACTAGCAGCAGTTGCTGGACATTTTATCCGGAAAGTACGCACATCAAGAAAAAACCAGTATTTTTTCAACGATCGAAGCTGAATAATATAGAAGCAGTAGATTCTAGTGCGAATGATATAACTAGTACTTCGACGACAGAAGATAATCAAAATATGGTTAATACATACGTTGCGAGACCATTATTGTATATAAATAATTTGGATGCATTATACGAACTGTTCAAAGAAACAAAAGAGGCGTCGTCGTCGCCGATTGTCTATGATTCAGTGTGTATTATGCAGCACTCGAATATAGAGGAATATGGATATAAACTTATTCATAGTGAACCGATAAATTCCGTAATAAAAGACGTAAAAGAAACGGATCCAAATTTACAATCGTGGTCATCGTTTGTTACTTTTATTCAGAATCTCAAGACAATATATGGAATCACTACACTCGATCTAGCTGCGTGCGCATTATATTCAAATGTGAACTGGAAATATATTATAGATACAATTTCTTCCCAACAAAATATCACAATCCGCGCATCAAATGATAATACTGGATCGTCATTAAGCGGCGGAGATTGGGTTCTTGAGACAAATGATATTAATTTAACAAATGTCTATTTTACGCCAGAAATTTATAACTGGAAATACATTCTGGATACATATATTGATAACCGCGCCTATTTTTTACAATACAATAATTCTATGTATTCAACCCGCGCATACAATAATCTTTTAAGAATTGCAGACGGAACGAAAAACTTCACAATCGAAACGTGGTATTATGAAACCGCTAGACGAACAAGCTCTACAATTCTTGATATGGGAAACTATAATTATACATTTCAGATCAGAAATGAAAGTATTGCTAATCCGCAAGGATTATCATTTTCTAATTCAGCAGCAGCAGCAGGATCTTGGCTATATGCCGAAAATGCAGTTGTTCCTGTTGCTCAATGGTCTCATATTGCCTTGACTAGGGAAGGGTCAACTATGACTTTTTATATCAATGGTGTTGCTAGACAGACATTCACAAATATCACAGGAAGTTTTACTTCGAGTACGGATGGTATATTTGGAATCGGTATACAATCTCCGGGTCCAACAAATGCTTGCACTTGTAATTTTATGAAAACCGGAACTGCGTTGTATGATTTACGTTTATGGAGTGTAGCCAGAAGCGCATCCCAAATCCGAATGTATCGTAACCGTATTCTTCCTGCGAATACAAGTGGACTTGTCGCGAATTATTTATTCAATGAATTTAGTGGTTCTACATTTCTAGATAGAACAAGTAATGGCTTACATACTGGAATAGTAAATTATGTTTCATCAAACCGGTCAAACACAGTAGTTCCAATACCAAATGTTGGTCTTCTTATCAATAATAATTACTCGTTAATAGAGTATAATAATACAGACCTAAACGCGATAACACATTTTGGCGATATCACCTATACAGATTTTTCAGGAGTTAATTTTTCGGGTGTGGATTTTGTCTTCAGTGATTTACGTGGTTCTAATTTAACAAATGCAAATTTTACAAATGCGAATTTATGGGGTGCTATAGCATATGATGCGAGTATCAATGGGATAAATTTATCAGATGCGACTATAACTGGTGCTAATTTCAGAACACCTATAACTAAATCTCTTCAGTTTGATGGCGATAACGATTATGTTAGTCTTGGAATTCCCACGTGGGCGAATGAAACCGAGTTCCGTAATACAATGACTGTTGAGTGTTGGTTTAAGACAACTAATACATCTCCGCAATCAAAACAATTTCCAAGTTTAGTAGGCAGAAATACTGGCGGATCATCAGGCTCGTCTCAATTTATTCTAGCTATGGCTGGTACTGTTGAACCAGCCAATAATGGTTGTCTTGTGTTTGGTGTTGTGGGCAGTACTTACGGATTATTTATTATGAATACAAGTCCTACGAAATATAACGACGCAAAATGGCATCATGTCGCAGGTACATACACATCATCAACTGGAACAATTTCACTTTACGTGGATGGTGTGTTGGTAAAAACTCAAAGTAATGCGAACGTTGGTGCAACATCTGTAACACACTATACTAATATTCCTATAACAATTGGAACTGATGGAGGACAAATATTACACTCGTATGGTGATCGTAATTTTCAAGGTTCTATCGCAGATGTTCGTATATGGAATGTGCCTCGTACACCAGAAGAAATTTGGGATAATTATCGTCGCCGTTTAATCGGAAATGAACCAGGATTAAAGGGGTACTGGAAGTTAAATCAAGGATATGGATCGGGTTGGGGATCATATGGTACGATAATAGATAGCACATCGAATAGACTATTTGCTACATTAACTAATTTTGCATCTCCGGCTGCGAGCTGGGTAGATTCTCCAGATTTGACGTTTATACCTACTATCACAATTGGAGATTTCCAAAGTTTTAGTAATTTGTTATTAGCAATTCCAAATGGCTCGTTTATAGATCCATTTTCAAATAGTTTGGGAGAATTTGTATATTCAGTAAATAATTCGAGTGCGAGAATAACAACCGGCGCAGCCACCACTAAAACAATATATTCTATACAAGGACCTTTAACAACACCAGTATTAACTACCTATGATTTTCCTGTATTAGAAAACCTTAACAATTGGTCGATGGATATAAATTTTACGGTTACAGCTGGAACTTGGTATCGTCCCTTAATTGGTGATGGTTATAATCCTATAAATACCGGTCGTGGTTGGGCTTTATGGATATCCCAATATCAAGGCATTCATTGGGGATGGTCAACCGACGCATTAGATGTTCCTAACATTACTGTGAGTAATACTAATGGTGTTCAATATGCATTAAATGTGACTCAAAGCAATAAAACGATGATCACGTTCACATTAAGAAAACTTTCGGATAACACAACACAGACTGGTACTTTAGATGTTACTGGTACTGTTATGGGAAGAGGTCCAGTGACGATAGGTGGCTGGATAAATCCGCCTCCCACACCTGAAAGTATGCCCGGAACAATTTCCAGTATAACTGTATCTGTTCCAACCAATCAGCGTGTCGTTGAAAAATTAACCCCTTCTAGTTCAACTGTTATAACTGCATCGCAAATATCATTATACGATTTCACGTCTGATTCAATAAATAGCAATAGTTTTACAATTAGTAAATCACCGACAACATTAACACGAGTGAACTTTAATGAAAGTAATATACACATAATAAGTCATTTAGATAATACATATACCGTGAGTGTAACAAGTAATAGGGGAACAGCTGTTTCTTATGAGAGTTCTGATCCGACGGTTGCTACTGTTGGTATCACATCTGGTATAGTTACGATATTAAAATCTGGAGAAACTACAATAAAAGCATATCAACTAGAAACTGATACATATAGTTATAGGGAGATCACATCAGTTCTTGTCGTTCAACGTGGTGTGAGTGGGTTTGCTAGTTCCACTTTCACAGTCGCATCAACTAAAACTTTTGGAGTTGGAGATTCATCTTTTAATATAACAACCACACCATCAAGTATTAGCTCGGGTGCGATTACATATACCACTGACGCATCAAATGTAGCGACTATAAATTCATCAACCGGCGTTATAACACTTGTTGGCGCAGGAACAGTCACATTCACAGCTACTCAGGCGCAGACAGATCTATATTTAAGCGCAACAAAAACGAGTAATATGCTTACTGTTTCTCGTGGTGTGAGTGGTTTTGCTAGTTCCACTTTCACAGTCGCATCAACTAAAACTTTTGGAGAATCACCTTTTGGTATAACAACTGCACCATCAAAAGGTGCTAGCACAGGCGCGGTTACCTATACAACTGACGCGTCAAATGTAGCGACTATAAATTCATCAACCGGCGTTATAACACTTGTTGGCGCAGGAACAGTAACGTTCACAGCCAATCTGGCGGAGACAAACCAATATTTAAGCGCAACAAAAACGAGTAATATACTTACTGTTTCTCGTGCGGCAAACTCGATAACGAGAGGGACTAATTTTACGAGTGCAACATTTTCAAGAACTTATGATATCAATAGTTTAACATTTAATATTACGGCAAACAGTCTGAATACGGGAACTGATATTATTTTTACAAGCAGTGACTCGAATACAGCATCGGTAACACGTGTGAATGCGACAACCTATACTGTTACGATTCAAAAGGTTGGGCAAGTTACTTTAACTGCGAGCCAGATAGAAACAAATCAATATAATGCGCCAACAGATGTTTCTTCTGCATTTACTATTTCACCTGGAACGCCAACGTTAATAAAACGTGGTACTCATACTGGCGCAACGATTATCAAGAATTATAAAGATGCACCATTTGATATTTCTGCGAATAGTTTGAGTGTTGGTTTAGTAAGATATAGTTCAAATTCTGCGATAGCATCAGTAAATGAAACTACGGGACAAGTAACAATTATGGGCGTTGGAACGTGTATATTAACTGCGTCGCAAGATGCATCGGGTAATTATGGTGTTCCGGCAAATATAACTTGGTCGTTAGAAATATCGAAGGGTATTCCGAGTTTAGTAGTGCCGGCGACTTTATCGTATAATGTAACGGCGCCAGAGTTCACAATATCGCCTACAAGTGATAGTAGTGGTGTTATAACATATGCGTTATCTCCATCAAATACGACACTTGCGACATTAAATGCGAATACCGGATTAGTAACATTAAAAAGTCCGGGTACATTTACGGTAATTACCAGACAAGCGACAAATAGTTTGTTTACGGATATATCATCAAGTACAGTAATCACAGTAGCTTCGGCTGGAACCGTATTACAAGGAACAACTATATCTTCTAGTCAAAGCTATGCAGGCGTAGATTTATCTGGCGCATCGTTATTAGGTACAAACGCAACAAATGTTAATTTCGCAGGAGCGAATATGAGTAATGTGAATTTTACAAATGCGATTATAACCGGCGCTAATTTTACAAATACGAATATTACTGGTGCGACTATAACTGGTATTGTATTCACAGCTCTTCAAAAATTGCAATTACTTCGTAATACAAATAATCGTTCAATATCGAGTATATTAATTACGGAAACTACAGGCAATGTGATATTAACCGCAATTCCGGGAAATACTGCATTTGCAGGTGTGACTAATGTATTATCTTCTGTATTTAAAGTGATACTTCCGGTAACATCAACGAATCCTGCGTCGGTACTTTCGAATATAACGATTAGCGATATTAGTAACTCGTTTTACTTGCCGGTGAATTCAGGCGAGTATTTCCAGATAGATAATGTGAAATATTATACCACTGGTAATATGGTTAAAAAATATAGTAATGATACAGAAGTTAATATTATATCTGTGAATGGAAGATATTATAAATTGTTTGCGGGTTCTCTTGCGGCAGTGTTAATAGATTTGAATACATATAAAATTAGAGATGTCGGTCTAGGAGAAATTTTATCAAATGAATTAGCATCTACAGAAATGTATTTTGCGAGCCCACCGGTTTCTGCAGTAGTTAACGCAAGTAGTCACGGTGTTTCATTAGGTCCATTTGATTGGGATTTTCAGAGTTTTGAATACGACATTGAAATTGATATACAACAAAATGCTGGAGATAATACAGATTATTATGTATATTGGTCTTGGAATGGTGACGCGACTCAAACATATTATAGGCAAAACTATATAGATCATATCGGTAACGGTAGTACATCTTTAACAACTGGACCGAGTGCAGACTCAAAAATAATTTATTTATATAGAGATCCGAATCTGCATCACGCTATAAGAGGTCGTTTACGAGTACCGATTAATCCGAATACTGGAGGTTCACAATATAATAACCGATTATTGTTTGACTATAATTGCGTACAAACACTGCAAGTACCAAGCACCCGTGCATTTGGTGGAAATTTTAGAACAAGTCGTGGATTCAGTCAGTATATAGGTGCGACCACGAATTCAAATATACAATTTAATGGGTCTAAGACAATACAGTTTTGGGTAAATGTAGCTAACTATTTCGGGGAAAATCAGTCATTGAATCAAATTTCTGTCCGTATTTTGAAAATTCCAATCAAATAATAATAATAACGAATTAGGTCTAGGTCATTTACCCCTGCGCAATACGAAGGATATATTATATTATATTATATACTAAATTATATATAGCATAATGAACGGACTAATTAATTTTCGAACAAATCTAGGAACAACAATAATGATTAGATCAATCGAAGTGAAACCTAAAAGTTGTGCTTTGATTAAGTTAATCTATGTGGAGTCGTTTGACGTAGTAGAAAAGCACAAATTTTTAATGGAAGGTGACGATTATAAGGCTTGGGGAAATAATGATGATTATATTGGAGAGTATTGTGTTAAAAAATTATTAGGCGATGCGGGAAGAATCATAGATCCGGATTCGGATTATGTTGCGGAAGAACCAGTACAAGAACCAGTACAAGAACCAGTACAAGAACCAGTACAAGAACCAGTACAAGAACCAGTACAAGAACCAGTACAAGAACCAGTACAAGAAGTTTAACTCCTATTATATTCCAAATATAACTACATTATTATATTTCCAAATAACTTAAAAATATAATGATGTTGATTCATAATAATAATATACGATGAATATGGTTAATTCTGATAATGGATATGAAGTATTAAACCGAGAATTAAATAAACTATTATCAGAATTTCATATTCCAGAAGGTGGTTCGTATCAGATTCCAGATGAGGTGTTACGGTTAAAATATTTGGTAGAACGCCAAAACCCAACATCGATTATGGAGATCGGGTTTAATACAGGTCATTCTGCCTTATTATTTTTGGTTATTACGCCACCGCATGTAAAGGTAGTGAGTTTTGATTTAGGTGAATATACGCACGTTTTCGTCGCGAAGCGGTTTATAGACAAGCATTTTCCTGGGCGCCACACATTAGTCACTGGTGATAGTAGACATACTGTACCGAATTATGAGGAGCAGGTTGCGCATCGTATGAATTCAAAAAATCCTCCACCACTTACATTTGATTTTATTTTTGTGGATGGTGGTCATCAAGGTGATATTCCTCGTAGTGATTTAATAAATTCGTATAGATTGGTATCTGGGGGGAAAAACGTTGTAGTGATTGATGATATATCGCGTGATCCGTTAAGGCAAGCGCATTATACAATAGAGCCTACAAAAGCGTGGGAAGCCCTGAAAGACATTGGTATTATTCAAGAGGAAGGGTATGATGATTATTTTCATACTGGAAAATGTCCCAAAGATTGTGATATTAGAGGTCTTGCGTGGGGTAGTTATGTAGTAAACAATGATAGACAAACAAATAGTAATGCAGACAGTAAAAATAGTTTAATCTATACTCAAATCCAGAATGATTATAAATATATGGATCGCGCACAAATGGTAACTGAAATCGATAGATTGTATCATCAAGAGAAGAATTACGAAAAGTTGGTGGCTCTAGCAGACATGTATCTTGAATATTTTGGGGACTTCAATAAGCGTGATATGAACTATATACGTTTCTACAGGGCGTGTGGAAATTATGTATTACATCCAAGAACAGCGATAAAACAATACGAAGAAATCATTGATATTCCGAAACCAGGACCAAACGCAGAGAACGATGAATTTCCAGAGCATATTCGATATTATTCTATTTGTAATTTGGGACAGTTATATTCCCGAGTTTATAATGAAGAATACAATGAAGAAATACCTAAAATAATTCATATTCTTTTCTTTGGAGAGACGGATTTTTACAATTTTCATCATAGATGTATTCATTCGATGTTACAGTATATGCCTGATTACGAAATATGGATTCATAATTCAAAAGAGCCAGTAAATAATAAGTATTGGGATGATATAAAAAAGCACATCACAATCAAAAAAACAGAAGTACCACAACAATATGATGGTTATGACTTGAAGTATTTTCAGTACAAGGCGGATGTATTGCGTTTAGAGGTATTGTATAACTACGGTGGTGTATATTTGGATTTGGATATGTTAATCGTAAAACCGTTTCACGATGTGTTCAAGAGTGGTCATTCATTTTACATAAGCAAGGAGAAGCAAGGTCAGGACTGTTTAATCAATGCATTTTTAGCATCAAAGCCCAAAAATGAGTTTATTAAATTATGGTTAAATGAATTCAAGTCAGGTTTACGGTTGGGAATATGGGCGCATCACATTCGTGATTCTAACAAAAAATTATTAGATCAGCATCCGCATTATATGCATAAGTATAAGATTAAACTTCTGGAAGGGAATGTATTTATGCCGTTACATTGGACAGATGGAGATGCATTTTCTAGATCTGAAAGAGAACCGTATGAGTTCCCAGCGGAATCATACGGGACACATTTATGGGAGACGATATTAGGTGATATAATGAAAAGAAACCAATTTTTAAATAAACAAAAAATAGAATTGGATGTTTATAATAATAAGGAGTCGTTATTTTACGTAGATAGTGATGCAAAACAATTAGAAATATCAAATGAATATTATCATATATTTCGTAATGACCAGTTTTTGAACCAGTATATCACAAATGGTAAGAGAGATGGATATTTTATAGAGATTGGTGCGGGTGACGGGATTGAATCATCGTCGTGTTATTATTTTGAGAAGAATTTGGATTGGAAGGGATTAGTGGTAGAACCAGCGAAAATATACAAAGATAGAATAGCAAAGAATCGCGCGAATCCGATATTTTTAGCGGTATCAAAAGTAACATCGTTAGATGGTGTGGGTGGTGCAACATTTTATGAGAATGATTGTGCCGTATTAAGTGGACTTAAAGAAGCCCTAGAAAGTAATAAACACGGGCACGATTGGTGCAGATTTGGTCGTAAGGAATATAAAGTAGATACGATCACATTGTATGATTTATGTATTCGACAACAATCTCCGGAATACATTGATTATTGTGCAGTTGATTGTGAAGGTTCAGAATATGACGTGCTGGAAACATTTTTTATAGAGAATAGATTGATTGATATGAATTGTAACGGTAATACAGGTGATAACGGTGATAACGGTGATAACGGTGATACCGGTCTAGAATTAATAGTAACAAACAAGGTATTCCACATCGATGTATTTAGTATAAAGGTGAACAATTATAATAAAATACGAACATTGATGGAAAACAATGGTTATGAAGAGATTGATAATCCGTTTTTAAAAGTAATAACATTTAATGGACAAGAAGTTACGTGGGAAAAGTATTTTAAGAATAAAACTCCGTATTCGCCGCGAATATCGAATAATGCCCCTCCACAGACAGACCTGGTAGTACAATTAAATACGGTAAACACAGCAAAGTTTCTGATACTACCGCCATTTGCGGAAGAGGTAGTAGTTATATGCATAGAAGAGCGACCAGAAAGAATCAAGTATGTATCGGATCATTTATTGTCGTTTGGTGTGAAGCATACATTATTATTGAATAATATACATCCGACGAATACGAAGATTGGTTGCTTTCAATCGCATATAAAGGCGATTGAGTATGCACTGAGTAATAACTTATCATCGGTGCTTATTGTAGAAGATGATATAATTATACGCGATAATATTACAGAATTAGCGAATATAACTCTTCCAAAAGAAAACTGGGATATATTGTATCTGGGAGGAATATTAACAAAATTCGATAAGATGGATACAACAAATAAGTGGGTTAAGGGAACAATATGGTGTAATCACGCATACTTGGTAAAGAGACATATGTATGAACCAATATTGGAATTTGTATATTCTTACCCGAACTTAAATGAACTTGAATCCAAAAACATTGATTATTTGTATACGGAATATATACAGCCCAAATACGATTGTTGGCTTGCGAATGATCAATATATCATTCAAAAGGAAGGATATAGTGAAATTGACGGGAGATTAAAATGGACCGGTAATTTTGATTGGTCGACTTTTTCGATGAAAGTAATATAGCAGCGCGTACGACATGTGCGTGAAACTAATACTCATAATGTAACAATATCATATTTCGTACGATGTATATCGTTCTCAATATGTGAAGGCTCGATCGCAGTATTAAATCCTGATTGATAAAATGGGTGTGGTAAACTGTCGAATACATCAATATATCCTCTAAAATCCATCTCGAGAATCCACATATCCAGTGGTGTTTTCATAAATAGTGCGGTGTCGTGTTCGACAGCTTCTAGTAGTTTTTTTGCGCCATTTTGGCTTACCATATATGCACCAGCAGTCCTGAATAATGGGGTATACCAAACATTTTTATCATTATGAATTACTGCAGAGAACCGATTTTTGCGTTGATAAATAGACGAGATGCACGTTGTAGTTTCTGACGATAAGTTGATAGGTTTAAAGTACGTATCGAGAGATTCGGATGATATATTTTGAAAATCAAAATGGGTATTATTACTGTTTATGTTATAATCAGGCGTCCATTGACCGCCAACGTACATAACATCCCACATCGAATTAAATCTTGATGCGCCACTCGTCCATTCGAGATTCTTTAATTTGTTGATTGTATCTGTAAGTCGTGCGACAGAATTGTCTGTGAACATCACATCGTCTTCAAATACAAGGAGATATTTATTCTTGGGGTGGTATGCGTGGGATAGCCAGAGTGAATAATGACTAAGTGTGCAACCAACCTCTCCTAGAACGCGAGATTGTCCGCGAATTGTGTCTAATAATGCCCGATATTCTGGATTTGTTTTGTAGTATGTCGAGAGATTATTGCCGTCGACGGCTGAAAATCGTCGTATAGAGTATAAATTTTTATCGGTATAATCACTATAATCGGTACAATCACTATAATCAGAAATAATATCGAATGGTGAACACCGTTGAATGCACTCCATTCGGTCTTTTCTTCGATCGAGGTTAATCACTGCGATATCGACCAATCTCTCGTGGATGCTCATTATATTATATTATCTACGATGCTATCGTTTTATATTGTTATGATAGAGAATTTATATATTTTTTACCAAATAAAATAGATGCTTCGAGAGATTTATATATTTGAATATAATATCTATCATAAATCCTTATTTAGGAAAACGTATTAAACCCAATCACACATAATAACTAATCATCGTTATTATTGAAACCATTCATCGTTATAATAAATATACATATAGTCACATATAAAATAAACATTGACTGTGATGCAACAATCTCTCGAGAATCCGATAATCCAATCTATAAATATCCAAGAAAAAATAGAAGCAACGCCGATATTGTTAGTTCCGCAACATCCGGTTGTCGTGTCTCCTCCGGTGACTCCGGTGGTATCCAAAAGCAATAGTGTTATTGAACCGCTTTTAGACGAAGATGATAAGCGTTTTGTATTATTTCCGATAAAGGATGCAGAAATATGGAATATGTATAAAAAACAGGTGGATTGTTTCTGGAGAGCGGAAGAGGTAGATTTATCGAAGGATCACGCACATTGGGCATCCTTAAATGACGACGAGAGATTTTTCATTTCGATGATTCTCGCGTTTTTCGCAGCAAGTGATGGTATTGTGATGGAGAATCTGGCGCAAAGGTTTATGGGAGAGATTCAGTTAGCAGAAGCGCGTGCGTTTTACGGTTTTCAGATTGCGATGGAAAATATACATTCACAGATGTATAGTATCCTTATTGATACATACATAAAGAAGCCAGATGAGAAAGATAAGCTCTTTAATGCGATTCAAAATTACCCGTGTATAAAGAAGAAGGCGGATTGGGCGATGAAATGGATTGGAGACAAGCGAAGTTCATTTCATACGCGGTTGATAGCATTTGCGTGTGTCGAAGGTATATTTTTTTCGGGAGCATTTTGTTCGATATATTGGATAAAGAAGAGAGGGTTAATGCCTGGTTTGACGTTTAGTAATGAGTTAATCTCTCGAGACGAGGCGTTACATACTGAATTTGCGGCGTTATTATACACGAAGTTAACGAAAAAGATCCAAAAACATCGTGTTTATGAGATTGTGAAAGATGCGGTAGAGATAGAAAAGGAGTTTATATCTGATGCGCTTCCGTGCAGATTGATAGGTATGAATGCGAAATTAATGAGTCAGTATATAGAGTTTGTCGCAGACAGGTTGTTATTGCAGCTGGGATACGATAAAATATACAATTCAACAAATCCGTTTGATTTTATGGAGATGATTAGTTTGGCTGGTAAGACGAATTTTTTCGAGAGGAGGGTTGGAGAGTATGCGTTAGCAGAGAAAACGGTTACAGATAACGTGTTTGATTTTAATGCGGATTTTTAAGTTCACATAAATAATCCTCTCATTCCGAATGAGCGTGTTAGTTGTTGTATGTTATTCCCGGCGGACAGAGGTCTTTGTGAAATCGCTTGCTTATCTGGTATATTTTTGCGAGAAAAATCGACGTTGGGTGCGCCACTACGCGTAGGAATGATTTGAGGAATTACGGAAGGAGGGCGATATGTATTTTGAGTTACAGATTTCAGATTATTATGAGAGAATGGTAAATGTGGGTTTATATTTGGTCCACTATATGTTGGGCGTTGTAGCAATAAATTATTGGGTCTTGCGATATTTTGTGGCTGTTTTGATGCATCAGATTGATACAAATTAGAATTACGAGGCTGTGTATTTATATCGCCAAAAAAAGTGGATTTAAACTGATTCATACTATTGAGAGGATTTTTTTTGTTTACGCGAACTTTGCCGATACGGTCGATTGTTTGCTCTTCAAAGAATAGTTCAGAAGGTAAGATAGATGAATCGAATGTGGTAACATCAATCATACGTGAATCATCAAGAATCTGATAGTTTAGATTTTTGATAGTTGTTAGTCCGTCGATATTGTCGCTTTGAAGTGTGGTGGCTAATTCATCACGGCAAATGAGTCGTTTAAATCCATCGGCGAATTGAAGAATGTTCATATTTCCAAGAGTAAAAAAAACACTACGGTCTATTGTTATGCCGACGCGTAGTGCGCGTGAATGGATCATATTGTCCTCGCCACCCCACGCCCAAAAATTCGGAAATCCACTAGTTCGTTCGAAGTCTTCGCCTGTGACTGAAAAAATGCCGCCAAGTGCGAATGTGAACCCGTAATAATGCTTTATTGTCCCCTTTGTTGTATTAAAATCCAATATATTTTTATCATAAGGTAACGTATCAATATCGTTAAAAATGAAAATAATATCTTTATAGTGATTCGGATATTTGTATTTCATTGCTAAAAACCCGATATTTTTCATAGCCCCACGATTAAATGGACGTTTATCATTTTGATGAACGAAATAGTATGCCCATTCATTTTTTGGAACATCTTCCATAATTTTTTGAATATACGTTGAAAAAAAAACACGATGTTGTTCTCGATTACGGTAAGGTACGATAAAAATGAATTTCGGAGGAATATTCGTATTTGTGTAGATAGGGTCACGGGATGTTACTTCTAAATCCATACGAATATTCACAAATACGACGAGAATATAGATATAATATAGATATAATATAGATTGTTATAAAATAACCGATAATATAACGGTAAATGTGATGTGAATATTATGCAGTAGGTTCTGCGTGATGTGAATATTATGCAGTAGGTCCTGCTGCGTCTGGCTGTATCGCGGCGGCATTATATTTCCGTAATATGACGTTTGGAATGAGACGGTCGCGCATATCGTATAATTTCTTGAAACACTTATTAATAGTGACTTCACTCATATCACTTATTCTATTCACATCTTTTTTGGTGATGGGTAATTTACACATATATGCGACGAAATAGATAATGCCGGAAGCGATACTATGAGGCGTATTTTCGGGAATAAGGTTATTTTTCTCAATAGAAACAGCGATAAACTGGCTTAATTTAGTTAGTTCGTCAGGTACGTTCAGACGACTGCAATAACGGTCGATAAATGCTTCTGGTTTTGTTTTGCAAAATGCAGTTTTTTCAGAGTTTTGCATATTAGACTCTAATTCATTAATAATAGATACAGCATTTTTACAGCCCTTTGTAGCGCTTGTATTATCCAAATTGAATATAGTGGCTATTTCCTTTGCGGTACGCGGACAATTATGCATTTTACACGATATATAAATCGACGCCCCGACTACACCGTCTCGATTCAAACTTCTAAATGTTTTGTGTTCGGATATTCGTTTATGAACGCGGAGAGCTTCATCAATAATCATTTTCGAAATGCCGTTATTTTGCGCGATAGTTGTTATTTTCTGGAACATATCATATTGTGCTTTTTCCTTATACGGCATTGATAGCCATTCAGTATACCGACGTATTTTCATCATATCTTGCGAGTATGATCCGCCTTCACACATTACTTTACATCCATAGGATGACTCAATTAATAATGGGTTCACAGGCATTCCGCATCGTGTAGGATCGTTTGCTTGATTATCGTCGGCGCCATAATAACGCCACTCAGCAGATTGATCGAGTGATTCGTCCGTATATATTATACTACATTCTGGATTTTTACAAGTCAAGAATCCGTCATCTGTGAGAACAACATCTGACGAACAAACATCGCAATTTTCACGAATGCTACTTCGTCGATATAAACATTCTACGTTTGTTTCGGGTTTTATAAATAGAGACGACAATTTCATACGATTCATCGAATGAGCAAGTTTCGCTTGAATTATCGTATCATTAGAGGACAATCCATCGGATTCATCAGATGCAACTATCGTCGCACTGGTTGACGCGCTCGTCTGTTTTGGTGAGGATCTAACATTATCAGGTATAGTAAGAACACCGCTAGTATTAACGGGGTCGCTAATCGTGAACTCGTCTAATAATTCCGGTAAAAATTCGTCCTGTATTTTATCCCATATCATATTTTTTTGTTTGTATTTTTTTGTAGTTTTAGTATTATATTTTGAACCGGACGATGCTATGATAACACTAGACGTTTGTTTTGTATTACGATGATGCCGGTCTATATTTTGAAGGTTGGTAGTAGATGACGTTTTATTTTTTTTTATATCAGAATGAATAAACACGCCGTTATACGACGTTAAATTCGATGTTGTACTCATTCTACTACCACTTAAATATAATATAGCTCTATATCTTTATATCATTTTTAATAGATGATATCAATTTTGTGAGAAAGATTATAAATAAAGATTATAAATAAAGATTATAAAATAGTGAAATAAAGTAATATTTAGTATATTGACTATATATACGAATATACGAAACAAATATGGGTAATGAAATCTCAAAATATAGTGATACTACATCAATCGATAAGTACGATAAAATGGCTTTGCAAGTAGATCTTATTGCGAATAAGATTATTTTAAAAGAAGTAAAGCAAAACTCTGTATTGAGTGATAGTGGTAGATGTTCGCAATTAATTATCATCACAAGCGAGATACTTAAAAGATTACCGTTTAAGGTGATATCATTTATGAATAGACGGCGTAAGACATTTGGAAATGATTATGAGAATTACGCTGCATCTGAAAAAGTGCTATTATTGGATACACATTCATCATCGATAAGAGAGAATGAAATGGATGAGCGTGACTCATATAAGAAGAATCAGATGTGTATTGGAATAGCCAGATTTTATGTTCAAGTCGGAAACCTATTCAATGCGATAATGTCTACGATTAAGCCTTTTGATTATTCTGGCGGATCGAGTAGCAGTAGCGCGCCTTATAATTATTGCGATTTGCTCGCGAATAGTTTGTTTGAAAAGGATAATTTCGATAAATATGTATCAGGAAATCTACATCAATATATGAAAAAACAACGAGATATGAATACCAAACTCAATCGTTTAAAACGAACTAACAATAATGATGATGAGCGTTTATTACCGTCAGTGTGCTCTGTATATTCCAAGATCAAGGGTTTAGGATCGTCGTCTTCGTCGTCATCGTCTAGAAAAAATTCATTATTTTCGTCATTGGATAAATTATATCTCGATATATTCCACGAAAAAACGTATGCGAACAATAAAGCTGAATTTATAGAAATGTCTACTAAAATGATGGAAGAAATTTATTTGCCGGATGTTCGTGCATTATATAAAATGGTAACGGGTCGAGATGCAAGCCAAGAAATACGTTCTTTTGGTG
>Ga0247722_10000443_pt1 | contig 25644 bp, 34 predicted proteins | sample MSEWelMarce3H_FC_FD_189094 | JGI IMG/M metagenome (GOLD analysis project Ga0247722, IMG submission 189094) | Subsurface sediment microbial communities from gas well in West Virginia, United States - MSEEL Well Study Marcellus 3H_FC | ecosystem: Environmental > Terrestrial > Deep subsurface >... | reverse complement strand
ATACAAGAAAGATTAAGACAGCTCATGTATGAGCTCTATATCATAGTACTATTAATTAACTATACTATGATTGTAGCTCACTGGTGAGCTGTCTTAATGTGTTTAAGCAAGTCGGTCACCTGCTAGTTCATAGAACTCTTCATAACTCATGTCTTTACTACGAGCTTCCATATCTAATGTGCCAAATGAATTTCTACATGTCATTTGGTAATACCAATTGCTTTCAGTGTTATGAAAGAAGAAGGTATATAGATCTGTATCAGCTTCGTACATAGAACCAAGTAGTATGATCATAAAATTGTTTTTTGGTGACCCCGTAGATATACTACGGACGCTCTGAGCCTAACACGGTTTATACTCCCTCAGAGGAGTTTGATTAATGATGTGAATAGCTTAGTTAATTCTAAGTGATAAGATTTCTTCATCAGTTAGTTTAATTAAAGCACTTGTTTGACACATTCCATCTCTCCATTTGAAACTATTCCATTGAGAACAAACTTCAAATGCTTTGTCAACAGTAGTGTAGAAAGTGTCTAGAACACCACCATCATTGTACAACTTAACAAATACTTTGTTATTTCCTTTTTCAAGGTGTTCAACGATTAGATTTACTTCGGTCATTTTAAATGTTTTTTGGTGACCTCTATAAATATACACCCTACCCAAGCCCCTGCCAGTTCTTCCTGGTGTTTCAATGCTGTCTTCAAGGAGACAGTAGGCTAGTACCCACCGTTTGCAACCGATGATGTATTACTCGGGATAGATGTATATTTATAGAACGCACTAGCCTTAACACCTGCTAGTTATAAGTTATAGCCATATTATCCGCAGCTATATGGCTGATTTACAGAATGTTGTAAACATCATGAATGTCCGGACTGTGTTCCTATCTCACTGACTTACACACACATCTCATTGAAAATCAGGGAGTTAAGTGTGAATGAGACACGCTGAAAGCGTGCAGAGCCGTAAGAAAATAATAAGAGTCGTTAATAGACTGTAAGACTGAGGGAAGACATGGTATTAAAAAAATATATCCTACACCGGTTTAGAGTGTAGGATATATACTAGGGCTTATTCAGCACTAGGTGTTGCAGACTTCTGCATTAGCACGAGTTTTGCAACATCAGGACCAAATTGGTCTACTAAACTTTGTAGTTTAGACAATTCAGTATCATCAGCAACAACATTGTTGTTATCAGTGATAATAAGCTTTACGCTATCACCGATATAACGAGTGGTGAACCACAAAGGTTTACCTGTCTTTTCATCTAGGCGGTAACTGTCACCTTGGGCTTCTTCATAAGCTTTAAGGTCTTGTTCAGTACCACTAACGGTAAATCTAAATACTTTTGTACCGGTGTTTGCTTTACGGTAAGAACCGTCTAATTTAGCTTGTAACATGTTTTAAACTGTTTAATTTATTAATAATTATTACTATCTCACATCAGGGGTTAAAGAGAGGGTGGAAAAAGAAAGATAATGTGGGACAGCCGAAGGCTGCAAGAAACTTCTATACACATTACCATTCTTATTAAGCTGGTAAAACAATGGGGACCACAACTGAAAATGGAGTCGTTAAACTACATAAACGGTTATGTTTTGTTTCCCCATTGTTGAGCTTACTAAACATATAATACTATTATAAATCTAGCTTCGTTAAATCAGGGGTTAAAATAGAGGGAGTGGATAAAAAAGAAACAGGAGAAATAATAAAACTCCTGTTTCTGTGTGCCGGCTAAGGCTCTTGTGGTATTACGGTCCAAAGCTATAAGGAACCAACCTTTTGGTTAATTGATGAACACGGTGCAATACATCCTTTTTTAAGACCTGAGTTTATTAAACTCTCAGTAGGTAGATGGTTGGGTCATGACTCCCACTGATTGCACGTATACATCTTTTATATAGAATCAGGGGTTATAGTTTAAAAAAATATAGCAGACTGCTTGTTAGGCAATCTGCTATATCTAGGTTACAGGCACATGTATTCAGGAGCATGTTTAGCATACTTACTGTCTATGCGTGCATGCATAATGGAGGCTAGCTTATTATTAAGTAGCTCTCTGTACATGTTATGTACTATGTAATCAGTAGTGGTCCAACTAATAGCAACGCAATTATTCTTGTGTATGCTAATGATTACAGGGTGGTTGTTAGCCATGCTAGTGTACATAAAGTCAAAGTCAGTGTGTTCTGCTTTAACTCGGATTTTAGCACTGTAAACTGTAATTGTACCAATTGTGAAGGTCTTGTAGCCGTAAGGCTGTTTAATGTTGTTAAGCATAATAAATTATTTTATTATGTAATCAGGGGTTTTTACCTACTACGTAATAAAAAAAGTAACCAACCTACTATTTAGTAGGCTGATTACGTAATACATCAAGCTTGTTTTGTAGTTCAGCCAAGTTCCTACTTGGTGCTACATACTCTGCTTCAAAGATGATATGGCCAGACTTGGTAGTAAAGTGTGAGCCGTATTCAGCTATGTCTGCTTTAAGGAACTTTTCCTTAGTAAAGCGTAGCTTGATACATACTGTATTACCTTCAAATCTGATACCAAATGGTTTCTTGTTTAAGTTTAGATTCATCATATTATTTATTTTTAAATACAATCAGGGGTTTATATCCTTTGTAAAAAGAACCTGCTATTTAGCAGGCTCCTTTAAATCATCTATTACCATACCTATTAGACACAACCATAAGAACCAGTAGATTAAACTAATGCCCCAGAATGCGTTATGATGGAATACATCATAGACGTTAAAGCTGAAAGCTGTCATAATCCAACCAATCCATACCAATAAGAATGGTGCTAACATAGTTACTGTGAACACAGTCATTTTAATCTTTTTCATAATATATTATTTTATATTACATCAGGGGTTATATTCTACATAAAAAACACCCAATTAAGGGTGTCTTTATTTACTCACAGTGAGATGCATCTCCATCCCAGAAGTCTGCCTCTGTTAGATCTAAGTCTATTCTTCTTATCTCACCTTCTTCCATATCTAACTTCCTCTCATACTCTAACTGATTCATTTCCATTACTTGTTCATCACTTAATGCTGGTGTAACTACATTTGGGTCTTTCATATTATATTATTTTTAACCAGCATCAGGGGTAAAATCCTACATGATAATCCCCCTAGAAAGGGAGATCATCATAAGATTCATTATCACTATCACTCACTGTACTAGGCTTATTAACACTAGTAATAAATGATATCACATGTTCATTAGACTCTTGTTGTTGACAGTAGTCACAAGTGTATCCAGGTTCCATCTGATTCTCATCAGCACACCAGTAGGGTGATGTACACGTACATTCATTAATCTTTTCCATAACATTATTTTTAATGTACATCAGGGGTTTTCCCCTGCTCTTCCACAGGAAGCTAGGGGTACCACCCGCTCGGCTGACCGACGGGGGAGTGTTGATTGGGAGTCACCACCTCTGCATAACACGGAGTAAAAATTTTATGGGGTAGAAAAAATTTTTAAAACCCATGGGGGATATTCACATAGGGGGATAAGTTATCAGCACACTATGCATTAGATAATATTAAATTTGTGTAGTTTAAACTTTTTAAGTATATTATAATGTAAACCAACTGTTATGAGTAAGAAAAAATACGTAGAAGGAGAGACATCTAGTCATTATATACAGACTAAGGATAGTTATGGTAGACCCGTTAATATTCCTGTTGTGGATGTAAGGGATGGTATTGGAGAAAGGATGTTAGCTATGGCTATTATTAAAGCTACTAATAGAAGTAAGTATATCACTTACAATGAGTACCATGTATCTAGGAAACCAGTTAATAACTTAAGTGAATAGTCTTATGAATCTACATGAATGTAACATACATTGTCATACGATACATCCTGACCAGATGGATCTTCTTAATATAGGGGAAGACCAGGGTAAGTGGATGCCGTTTATATTTGATCTAGATATAGTGGTTGCTGCTAAGCAGACGTCTGAGGACGAGGAAGAGTTAGTACATAACGCCACCACAATATTTACAGAGTCTGGGGACACCTATATTATAGACACCCCGTATTATGAATTTTTTAAATTATGGAAATCTCATATAGGCATGACTAGTTCATCTGAGTCTGGAGAGATTGAATTATAATAACAAATAAAACCAAATATTATGTCTGAAGAGAAATCAGCACCTACCAAGGAAGAGATCATGTCTTTCCTTAAAGAACAAATTGAAGTGAAAGAACTTCAGTTGAAGTTACAAGAGATTAACGCAGGCTTGGCAGTTGCCAGAGCTGAAGAGTTAAAAGCCCTAGCATTTATTGGGCAGATTACCAATCCTTCTCAGAAACCTATTCCACAATCTCCAGAAGATGGTGAACCTATTCATCACACTATTACACAGGAAGATCTTGATAACAATCCAGAACTTGCTGCAGAAGGTGTGAAGGTTGGGGATGAAATTCTTATCCCTAGTAATATTCCTACACAACAAGAAGATGAAGGAGTTTCAGCTAAAAAGTTAAAAAAGAAGTAATTTCTATGACGACCCTTTATAAACTACGAGACTATAAGCTAGCTTACAAGTTTGAAAAGGAACATCCTAAGCCCATCCAATGGGACGAGAAGTATAAAACATATGTCTTGTCCCAAGGGGATGGGATTCAGGGAATCTGGTTTAAAGATAAAACTGATCTAGTAGCTGAAATAATAATGTCATGGACTAGTAACAATGTAGTGAAGGTGGATTCTTTCACTGTTATGCCTTCTCATAGAGGAAAAGGATTAGGACACGAATTAATTAAAGAAACATTAGATTGGGCTACAGATTCTGGATTTAAGTATTTTATAGGAGAAGCTAGAAAGGGTGCATCGTGGAAAATATTTCAAACATTTGGAGCAGAAGAAATTCTTACATATCAAAACTGGAGTAAAACCGGGGAAGAATATGTAAGTTTTAAAATAGAATTATAATGGCAATAGTAAACCAAGTAGATAAAAGAGTGAGAATGACCACTTGGCAAATAGTCAAGTATCAGATTCTTACGCATTGTTATCTGTATAACATACAAGTGAGTGAGGCAGATTTAGATTGCTTAACCTATTTAGCAATAGAAGGTGAACAAGAACTAACTAGTTTTTGTGTAAAAGCTCATGGTAAAAATATATTCTCTAGTACACAGTCAGTACGTAACTGTTTGACTAAAGCTGAGAAGAAAAACCTTATTGTAAAAGAAGGGAAGAATAAAAAGAAGATTAACATCAATCCTATTATCAATGTTCATAGTAAAGGGAATGTATTATTAGATTTTAAATTCTTATCAATTGAGACCCAAGAAAGCTAAGGAACTTATTCCTAATGTAGCATCTGATTTAAATGTATCAGAGCAATTAGTAAAAGATATTACTAACTTTTACTGGGGAGAGATAAGAAAAAGTCTTTCGGGACTAAAACATAATAGAGTGCATTTAACAAACTTAGGAGACTTTACAATAAAACATTGGAAACTGGATGATAAGATTCAAATGTTAGAAACGTTTAAAGAGAATTTTAAACAAAGAGGTCTTCAAGAAACTGTAACAAGATTTAGAACAGATGAGAAACTCTTTGATTTAAAAGCTATAAAATTAAAGATTGAGGAAGAGAACGAGAGGAAAGATTTTATTAAACTACACAAATCACAAATACATGAGTCTAAAAGAGAACATAATAAAGATATGGAAGACCAAGGGTCAGATCTTGGAGGGAGTGACTAATTCTATATTTAAGAGAGAAGATGTAGAAGAAATTGCACAACAGAGAATGCAAGTTTGTTACAAATGTGCACTTCTAGATGTGCAAGGAGATGGTTGTATGGTGGGTGGAACTGCTCCTTGTTGTAATGAAAAGCTAGGAGGTTGCGGTTGTAGTCTTGGTTTTAAGACTAGATCATTATCTTCAGAATGTCCAAAAGGATATTGGAAAGCTGAGGTGACTCAGGAAGAAGAAGATTTAATTAACCAAAAATTAGGACTATGAGTATATTAGTATTTACACCAGAGGATCATAAATATAGAAGTTTGGATGTAACAGACTTAACTGATTGGTTATCTGTTACTAGTTTTATAGGAAATTTTAAGAAACCATTTGATGCAGATGCTATTGCAGAAAAAACTGCTAAGTCTAAAAAGTCTAAGTGGTATGGTATGGCTCCTGAAGATATTAAAGCTGCTTGGAAAGCAGAAGCTCTTCGTGCTACAACATTAGGTACATGGTATCACAACTGTAGAGAAGCAGATATTTGTGAACTCACTGACATGGAACGACATGGTAAAACAATACCTGTGTTTAAACCTATAGAGAAAGATGGATGTAAATATTCTCCTTCTCAAAAACTTACAGATGGTGTCTATCCAGAACATTTAGTCTATCTTAAATCAGCCGGTTTATGCGGTCAATCAGATCTTGTTGAGGTGATTAATGGAGAAGTGCATATTACAGATTATAAGACTAATAAAGAAATTAAAACAGAAAGCTTTACAAACTGGGAGGGAGTTAGTCAAAAGATGGCATCTCCTCTTTCTCATTTAGATGATTGCAACTTGATGCACTATGCATTACAGTTGTCTATGTATATGTTTATTATTCTTAAGCATAATCCAAAACTAAAACCAGGAACATTAACTCTTCATCATATTCTATTTGAAGAATCAGGTAGAGATAAGTATGATAATCCTATTACAGCTTTAGATTCTAATGGTGATCCCATTGTAAGAGATGTTGTTCCTTATGATGTACCTTATTTAAAATCTGAAGCTATTTCTCTTATACATTGGTTAGAAGATAATAGATCTAAATTAAAACCTAAATACTAATGAGAAAACCATTATTAGTTACAGCAGCTAAAGAAAAAAAGCTTATTGTTGCTCTCACCAATAAGCTTATTGAAAAATATCCAGATGTATCAGCTGATAACACTCTTCTTGTTATGGTGAGTCCTGATTATTCAGCTACAGTGGCTATGCATTTAGCTCATAACTTAAGTGTAGATGGGGAAATGTGTGACGTATTACCAATTCATGTTCCCTATCCTGATGAAGATGAATATCCATATGTAAGAAAAGCAGACCAAGATATAGATAACTGGTTTAAGTTTTCAGATGACTTTTATAAATATTACCTTTTTGTAGAAGCAGGAGTAATTCGTGGTGGAAACTATACATGGCTTACTAAGTTATTTAAGAAAAAAGTAACAGGTCAAATTATCACTACATCTTTATATGAAAATATAGGTAGTAGATTTAAAAGTGATGTTGTAGCAGAATACTATGACGATACTAAGCAAGACCTCACCTTTTATTTTGAAAGGGAAAATAAACATTGGAAATAATGATAAGATTATTTGATATACAGAATGGACAGGTGATAGCAAGTGAACATTGCTATACGCTTAAGTTCCTTAAGAATATTATGACAGAATATCCTTTAGATTATTTAAAGGTGTACACATACTTATTCTATATGACTTGTCCTAATCCAGATACAAATCCTTTTTTTCACTTTCCTGAGAGTGAGAAAGAAGAGATTATATTAGAAGAAGTGGATGGAGACTTTTCTCCAGAAGATGACACTATAGTGCATGCGTTACAGAGATGTAAGCAGATGTATGAGACAGAAACATCTAGAGCTTATTACGGTATTAAAACGGCTTTAGATAATCTAGGAAAGGTGTTAGCTACAGAAACTCCTACATTTGGTAGAGATGGATCAGCTGTAGGTATTCTTAGAATAGCAGAGAAGTTTGATTCTGTAAGACAATCATATAAAGGAATCTATAAAGACTTAATGGATGAACAACAATCTTCTGTAAGAGGAGGACAAGACTTAGCATATGATCAGTAGTGCTGTTAAATATATAAACCCAGAAAAAGAGTATAAAAAGAATATGCAAAAAGCTCTTGAGAATAGTTTAGAAATAACTATATCCCAAGAAGAGTGCAGTCTTATAAAAAACTTTGGAGTTAAATGGTCAGATAATAAGTTAGATGAGGTGGGACTTCACTACACTGCAGATTCTAATCAGATTAAATCTAGATCCACTAGAGGATATTTAGGAGAAGCAGCTTTAGAAAACTTTTTAGGAATGAAATTTTCTGATTTAGATCCTAAGTTTTCTTATTCTAAGAATGTTCCAGATCTTCAACCATTAGGACTTAGGTATGGTGTAAAGACAAATAGACCATCTAATCCTTTTATTATATTTAAGAATAGCCCTTATCCTGAAATATTAATTACTCAGAGTGAAACTTCTGAGTTAAAGTATAATGTATTAGGATTGTTTCCTCCTAGTTTATTGAATCATCCAGATTTTACTTGTGATAGTTTGATCTATGATGATGAATTAAAAAGAAGAGGAACTAAAACTGGATTTTTTGGTGTACATTTAGGTAAGCCATTTAAAACATATGATGACTTACTTATGTATGCAGGAGATAAATGGATTATATAAAATTGTAGGGTGGTGAAACTGGCAGACACGCATCCTTGTCTCGGATGTGTTGGCGTTAATACCGGCTTCATGACCGTTAGCCAACATGGAGGTTCAAATCCTTCCCCTACAGCTAAAATAAATAACCTATGAAACCAAAGTTTAAACTAACCTGTAAAGCAGGTACGTACGAAGCTGACACATTTTTTGCTTTAGTTATTGAGGTGTTAAAGCATAGATTCTGGCATCTAAGAACGCACGGTAAATGGATGGATTAAAATACTTAAAATAAATAATTTATGAAAACAGAAGTGTACACAGATTTAGAAATTAAAGAGTTTGCTGCTATTGGTGAAGACTTAAGACCTGAATCAGATTATATGACTGATTGGGTATTTCATTACAATCCTTATAATAAGTTATGGAATGCTGTTCCAAGAAATGTTTATAATGAGTATTGGAGTAATAGCCAACATCATGCTGTATTAAAAAGCAAGCATTTAAACACACTATTAGATATGCTTCACCGTACAAAAGGTGATGTAGGAATGATAGAAGATCTTACACGTGGAGAAATTAAATAACGATATATATAAGGAGGTGCCCACTTATAAAGACGGGTCTTGGGATACCACTGTGTTTTATTCACGTGAGGAATTCCGAGACTTTCTTATACCTTTATTTAAAGAACCTGGGGAATATGAGTTTGATGAGGTGAGTAAAATATTTAATGCTGAAGCACGTAAGTTTCAAAAACAAGGATATTACTGTTCTGCTCCTGTAAAGACTAAAGACTTTATTAAATATTGGGATGATCAGAAACATAAATGTCGTAATGGTATTATAGTACATAGTGGTGAAATTACCTGGTATATTTCTAGAGATTATTACATGTGGTTAAACTTCTTGCCTATTTATGACAAGGAAGAAAAACGTTTTGACTTTGCCAAGGTGAGAGATGCACAGTATCACATGGCTCTATATGAACATCTTGCTGAGTTACATTGGAAGCATGCTATTATATTAAAAAAACGTCAGATAGCCTCTTCTTATTTTCATATGGCTAAGCTTATTAACCAATGGGTATTTGAATCAGGAGCTGTATTAAAAATAGGTGCTAGTCTTAAAGATTATATTAATGAAAAAGGTTCTTGGAAGTTTTTAGAAGAATATAAGAACTTTATTAATGAACATACAGCTTGGTATAGACCAGCAGAACCTGATAAGGTGGGGGCATGGAACCAACAGATTAAAGTGAGGGTTGCAGGTAGAGATACTTATAGAGGATTAAAATCTAGTATTAACTCTTACTCATTTGAAAAGAATCCAACCAATGGTGTTGGTGGACCTGTAACTTATTTCTTTCATGAGGAAGCAGGTATTGCTCCTAACATGAATGATACATATGGGTATATGAAACCAGCACTTAAGTCTGGTCATATGATCACAGGTCAGTTTATTGCAGCAGGATCTGTTGGTGATCTTGATCAATGTGAACCATTAAAACTTTATATAGAAAAACCAGAAGAGAATGGGTTTTATGGTGTAAAGTCTAATCTTATAGATAAAACAGGTACAATTGGTATTACAGGATTATTTATTCCTGAACAATGGTCAATGCCTCCTTATATAGATCAGTATGGTAACTCTCTTGTAGAAGAAGCTTTAACTGCACTTGAAGAAGAGTTTGTAAAACTTAAGAAAGATCTTGAACCGGCAGCTTATCAACTTGAAGTGTCTCAGCATCCTAGAACTATTGAAGAAGCTTTTGCTACAAGAAAGCTTTCTATATTTGCTCCTCATTTGATTGCAAAACAGCAGCAACGTATTCAGGATAAACAATATCCTGTAGAATATCTTGAATTATCTAGAGATTCTGATGGAAAAATTATAGATAAACCTTCTAGAAAGATTCCAATTACAGAATGGCCTATATCTAAAAAGACAGAAGATAAAGAAGGAGTGCTATGTATTTATGAAAGACCTTGTAAAGATCCTACTTTTGGTATGTATTATGGATCAGTAGATCCTGTGGGTGAGGGTAAGACAACTACATCAGATTCATTATGTGCAATATATATTTATAAGAATCCTGTAGAAATCATAAAAGATGATGGAAATGGAAAGGTGAGTAACACCATAGAAAGAGATAAAATAGTAGCTAGTTGGTGTGGACGTTTTGATGATATTAATAAAACTCATGAACGCCTAGAACTACTTATAGAATGGTATAATGCCTGGACTATTGTAGAAAATAACGTAGCTTTGTTTATACAATACATGATTAGTAAGAAAAAACAGAGATATCTGGTTCCTAAAGACATGATTTTATTCTTAAAAGACATTGGTGCCAACCGTAATGTGTTTCAGGAATATGGTTGGAAGAACGTCGGTACACTATTTAAGGGTACAGTGTTGTCTTATTCTATTGAATTTCTAAAAGAAGAGCTTGATCATGAGACAACTCCTGATGGAACTATAGTAAAAACCATCTATGGAGTGGAAAGAATTCCTGATCCAATGCTTTTAAAAGAGATGCAAGCTTACCAAGATGGAGTCAACGTGGATAGATTAGTAGCTTTTTCAGCTTTAATAGCCTTTGCAAAAGTGCAACAATCTAACAGAGGATTGGCTAAACGTGTAGAAGTTACAAATGAAAATTTGGCTAACTCCCAAAAATTTAGTAAATTAAATTACAGCCCCTTTAGACATATGGGCAGTTCTAAGAGAGGGGCAGGAAGTAGTCAACCACCTAGAAACCCTTTTAAAAATATAAGATAATGCAACAAGAAGTGCCATTACATGCTCAAAAAGTAGCCATACTATCTCGTTTAATAAAAGAAAGCTCTCTTACACTTGAGGAAGCTTTACTTATTTTAAAAGAGGAAGAGGTGGAATCAACAGTCATTTCAACACCAGGTTGGTCAACTGGGACTACTACACCATGGACAGTACCTATTCAACCTTATGGAACCATTAATGGTAATCCAATTACATTCACCTCTAGTTCAACTTCTCTAACTGGATCAGCTAGCACTTTTACAGCTGATTTAGACTTAAACAATTAAGAATCATGCAGATATATAACGCAATGGATCTCAAAGCTGGTAAAAAAGCTGACTATAACAAGATGGGAACTCTTACCCAACCTATTCAATTCATATCTGAAAAAGAAAAGGATGAGGAGTGGAGAGCTTGGAATCTTGATTGGTTAGAGTTTCAGGGCATGAAACAGCTTAGACGTAATGCTCGTAGATTAATGAAAAATTACAATCTTGCTAAAGGTATTATAGATAAGCAAGATTATATTATAGAAGAAGATAACGAGGTGGCAGATCTTATAGACACCTTAACTAAGCAGGATGAGTCTGCTTTAGAACTTAAATTCTATCCTATTATCCCTAATGTAGTGAATGTACTTACTAATGAATTTAGTAAACGTACTTCTAAAATTATGTTTAGGGCTATAGATGACATCTCTTATAATGAAATGTTAGAGGCTAAACGTCAAATGGTTGAGGATGTTTTATTACAACAAGCTCAACAAAAGATGTTTATGAATCTTATTAATCAGGGTATGGACCCTGAATCAGAAGAAGCTCAGCAAATGCTTTCTCCTGAAAACTTAAAGAGCCTTCCTGAGATTGAAGACTTCTTTAAGAAAGATTATAGATCTATGATTGAAGAGTGGGCTACACATCAGATGAAGGTAGACACTGAAAAGTTTGGATTACAAGAATTAGAAGAGCGTGCTTTTAGAGACATGCTTATTACAGATAGAGAGTTCTGGCATTTTAAGATGAATGAAGATGACTATGAGGTGGAACTTTGGAACCCTCTTTTAACATTCTATCATAAATCTCCAGATGTACGTTACATATCTCAGGGTAACTGGGTAGGTAAGATGGATATGATGTCTGTATCAGATGTTATTGATAAGTATGGTTGGATGATGGATCAAGAGCAATTAGAGGCCCTAGAAGCCATCTATCCTGTAAGATCGGCTGGTTATGCCATCCAAGGTATGCAGAACGATGGTAGCTACTATGATGCCACTAGATCACATGATTGGAATACTCAGATGCCAAGTTTAGGATATAGACAGTATACTTCTATATATGATTCTAAATTTGGTACAGGAGATATAGTTGAATGGATCTTATCTGATTCAGAAGATACTGTTGACTTTGGTAAAACTCACTTACTACGTGTATCTACCATTTACTGGAAGAGTCAACGTAAAGTGGGACACTTAACTAAGATTACAGAAGAAGGAGAAATTATACAAGATATTATATCAGAAGCTTATAAGATTACAGATAAGCCTCAGTATAATACAGTTATGTATAAAGACAAAACTAAGGACAACTTAGTTTTTGGAGAACATATTGATTGGATTTGGATTAATGAGACTTGGGGTGGTGTTAAAATAGGACCTAACCGTCCTGCATTCTGGGGTATGAATAATCCTGGAGGTATTAACCCAATCTATTTAGGTCTTAATGGTGGTAAACCAGGTAAGATTCCTTTCCAATTTAAAGGTGATAGTACATTATATGGTTGCAAACTTCCAGTGGAAGGTGCTGTATTTGGTGATAGAAACACCCGCAGTATTTCATTGGTAGATCTTATGAAACCATTCCAGATAGGCTACAATATTGTAAATAACCAGATAGCTGACATCCTTGTGGATGAGTTAGGTACTGTTATTATGTTAGATCAGAACTCTTTGCCTCGTCACTCCATGGGAGAAGACTGGGGTAAAAATAATCTGTCTAAAGCCTATGTTGCAATGAAGAATTTCCAGATGCTTCCTTTAGATACTTCTATTACTAATACGGAGAATGCTCTTAATTTCCAACATTATCAAGTGTTAAATTTAGAGCAAACCAACCGTTTACTATCTCGTATTAACTTAGCCACATATTTTAAGAACCAAGCTTTTGAAGTGATTGGTCTTAATCCTGAACGTATGGGTCAGCAGATAGCTCAACAACAAACTGCTACTGGTATAGAGCAGGCAATGAATGCTTCTTATGCACAGACAGAACAGTATTTTATACAGCATAGTGATTACTTAATGCCAAGAGTTCACCAAATGAGAACTGATTTGGCTCAATACTATCATTCTAAGAAACCTAGTTTAAGACTTCAATATATTACAGGTAATGATGAAAAGATTAATTTCCAGATAAATGGAACAGATCTTTTAATGAGAGACTTTAATATATTCTGTACTACTAAGACTAATCAGAGATCTGTAATGGAGCAATTACGTCAGATTGCTCTTAACAATAACACTACAGGTGCATCTATTTTTGATCTTGGTAATATTATTAAGTCTGAGTCTATAGCTGAATTAACAGGTGTTCTTAAACAAGCTGAAGAAAAAACTAACTCTCAGAAGCAGGCAGAAATGCAACAACAGCAGCAAATGCAGCAGGAGTTACTTGCATCTCAAGAACGTCAGAAACAAATGGATCTTCAGTTTAAAGCTGATGAGGCAGAAAGAGATCGTCAAAATGATATTGTTATAGCTGAGATTAGAGCTGCAGGATATGGATCTATGATGGATCTTAATGAGAACAAGCAATCAGATTTCCAAGATGCCTTAGCTAAAATTCAGCAGCAAGATAATTATAGAGAACAAATGAGTTTTAAACGTGAGCAGGAGGTTAATAAATCTGCCACTAACTCTCAAAAGTTACAGATAGAGCGTGAGAAATTAGCTGCTCAAAAAGAAATTGCAGATAAGCAATTACAGGTGGCTAAAGAAAATAAGAATAAATATGATGTTTCTTCTAAGAAGAAGAAATAATTATAGCTCTATTATCCAGACCTTAGACTATTATTTCTTAAAAATTGTAAATTTCTAAGATTTAAGTTGTATATTTTTAATGTAGAGATACACAATAAAAACCAAACAAAATGATTGATAATCAGAACAATGTACAGACATCTGTACAACAAGTAGACCTTGACATTGATAGCTGGTTAGGAGCTCCAGGAGCAGACAGTATAGTTACCCCTACAAGTGGTAATCCTACTGGTGAAGCTACTGAGATTAAACCTAACATCTTTAGTCAGGGCAAACCAGATCTTAGTTTCTTAGATAAAGAAATTGAAGATACTGAAGAACATAAGGATAAAGACGGTAATGTCTTACCTAAAGTTACTAAAGAAGAAACTAAAGACCTTATAGACAGTCTAGATGGAAATCCTGATGATGAGGAGGATCAAGATGGTAAGTCTAAAGGAGGACGTCCTAAAACAGAAAAGTCTGGTTTAGTAGAGTTTCTTAAAAAACGTATAGAGTCAAAGGAAATGTTTGCCTTTGATGACTATGATGAAGAAAAACAAGATCTTGGAGAGTACTTAGGTACACTCTCAGAAAAAGATATAGATGAGTTATGGCAAGCTAACATGGACAATTTAAAGTCTGAGGTGGCTGCTAAAACTCCACAAGAGTTTTTTGAGTCATTACCAGAAGAACTTCAGTATGCTGCTAAATATGTAATGGATGGTGGTACAGACTTAAAAGGAATGTTCCAAGCATTATCAGCAGTAGAACAAGTTCGTGAATTAGATCCTGCTAAAGAAACTGATCAAGAGCAGATTGTTCGTCAATATTTACAAGCAAGAGGAGAATCTTCTGAAGATATTGAAGATGAATTATCTACTATTAAAGATTTAGGAACCTTAGAGAAAAAAGCTAAGCAGTATAAACCTAAGTTGGATCAGATGCAAGAAGAGATTGTTCAATCTCAGATTGCTGAGCAAGAAGCTAGAAAAGTACAACAAGAGCAAGCTGCTGAAGCTTATATGAAAAATGTGTTTGAAGCTTTAAGACCGGCAGAAATTAATGGTCTTAAGTTAGATAAGAAGACACAAGCTCAATTATATAGTGGTTTAGTGCAGCCACAATATCCTTCTATTAGTGGAAGACCTACTAATCAGTTAGGACACTTGTTAGAGAAGTATCAGTTTGTAGAACCAAACTATCCTTTAATAGCAGAAGCACTTTGGTTACTTTCTGACCCTGAAACATATCGTCAGAATTTAGTCAAACAAGGTAAGAATCAAGCTGTTGAACAAACAGTTCGTACTCTAAAGACTGAACAATCTAGAAAGAATAGTAGTACTCATCAAGAAGATGAAGAGCCTAGATCTAGAAAGTTAGTAAGACCTACAAATATATTTAAAAGATAATTCTTATAATTTCTAACCCTTAAAATTAAAAAGCCTTATGGCAACTCCAGTTTTGAATAATGGTATATTTCTACGTGATACCACTTATCAGACAAGTTCACACGTAGACTCGTATCACCTTTCAAACTTACTGAAGTCAGCTGAGCCTACAGACTTAGGTCCTGTAGACTTATGGGCTATGGCACAAAAAGTAGAAATGCCTTTGTACCAGATGTCTAGCTTCGGTGGTAAGAACGTTATCTCTGTAGATAATGCTCGTGGTGAGTACAAATGGCAGATTCCAGTAACGCAGGATCTTCCTTACATTACAGAAGACATTGAATCAGCTAATGCCACTAAAGGTATTGATGGTCAGTCTTTTAAAATCAAATTGAATAAGCGTTCTTTTGGTCATGGTGATATCATCACTTATGACAAGTACAATGGTGTTGAAATGTACATCACTGCTGACGATATCATCCCAGCTGGTGACGGTTTCATCTACACTGTACAGTTAGTAAACAACGACAATGCTAAGTACTTGGATAACAAGTATTTAAAAGTTGGTACTAAAGTTTTCCGTAAAGGTTCTGCACGTGGTGAGTACGGTGAAAGATTCTCTGACATCGGTAACGTTAACGCAGGTTTCCGTGAATTCTACAACTACGTAGGTGGTGCTGAAGCTCACGTTCACTATTCTGTAAGCTCTAGAGCTGACTTAATGATGAAAGGTGGTATGAAAGCTGATGGTACAGTTCCTGTAGTAGAATTATGGAGAAACTTTGACAAGAGTGTTGATCCTTCTATCACAAACTTAGAAGACATGGCTTCTAAAATGGGTAAAGATTATGTAAAGAAAGCTTACAATTCTGGTCAGCTAACTCGTACATTCTTAACTACAATGGAAGCAGCTCACTTGAGCAAAATTGCAAATGACATTGAAACCTACTTAATGTGGGGTCAAGGCGGTAAGGTTAAACAAGATGGTCCAGACGATATCAGATTATCTGTAGGTCTTTGGAAGCAATTGGATAACTCTTACAAGCGTATTTACAACAAGGGTAGTTTCAACTTGGATTTATTCAAGAGTGAAATCTTTAACTTCTTCAACGGTAAAGTTGAGTTCCAAGGTCCAGATCCTAAGCGTCAATTAGTTGTACAAACTGGTTTAGGTGGTATGAAATTGGTTAATGAAGCTATCAAGAAAGAAGCTATCAACTCTGGCTTAGTGATTAATGCATCTGAAATTGGAGCTATCACTGGTAAAGGAATGGACTTAAACTTTGGTTTTGCTTACACTCAATACGTTATTCCTTTCTTGGCTAACGTTAAGTTTGTATTGAACCCAGCGTTTGATAACATCCACACTAATGATATTGAGAACCCAATCATTGATGGTTTCCCATTAAGTTCTTACAATTTCATTATCTTTGATATCACAGATAATACTAACGACAATATTTATTTATTGAAGTTAAGCTGGGATAATCAATTGAAATGGTTCTATCAAAACGGTACAATGGATTACATGGGTCGTACACAAGGCTTCCAGTCTTCTGGAAACTTCAACGGTTACCGTGTGTTCATGACACAAACAATGCCTGCTATTTGGGTTAAAGATCCAACTAAGGTGTTAAAGATTGTTATGAGAAACCCAGTTACTGGCGGATCATTCTAATAATATTTACAATCCTGGGAGGTAAAATCTCCCAGGCTCTTGTATCTATACCCTCCCTTAGAATAGTATTCTAAGAAAACCTAACCTGTTGTATGCAGACTGGCTGATCACCGGAGAGCTTGCAACTCTCAACAGGTTCTAACATTAGGTCTTCGGACCATGTATAAAAACCAAAAAACCAAATATGAGTAGTGTAACAATCGTGGAGAAGTATCCACAGAACAAGAAGTCTAGCATAGCTATACGTCCTTATTTTGATCCGGCTGTAGACAATATGGGTTTACAGAAATACGGATTAAGTCTTTTTGACGGAGCGTTCCACGAGGAACAATTAGCTTGTTTAGAAATCAATGGTATTAAAAGATACCTTACAGGTCTTAATGAGTTTGCTCCAGAAGTAAAGAACTTACCAATGGAAGAACAAGAAGCTAAGATTAAAAGTATTCGTAGCATTATTGTACAACTTGAAAGAGAGTTAGCTGCTAATATGATTGAAGCTAATGACAAAGAGTTTTGGAATAAAGTAAAACTTCTTAAACCAGATAATAGTGATTTTTGGGATAAGATTAAGATAAGATGTGGTAATGAACCTGTGTTTTTAGAGCCTGACAAAGATCCTTATGATCTTATTAGACTTTATGCAATAGATGCTGGTGGTTTTTCAATAATAGCTAAGTCTTTAGATGAAGCTCGTAGAATGCCAGTTCCTCCTAAGTTTTATTTAGATAAATTAGAAGAAACTGCTACACTTAACACTGAAGTTAAGAAGTTGAGAAACAAGGCTTTATCAGAACTTCAGAAGTTATTTGATAAAAACACTAATAAGTTATTCTACATTGCTAAAGTGTTAGATGCTAATAGTGCTCAGTATAAGAAGTCAACACCTAATGACATTGTTTATGATAACATGGACAAGTATATTAATGGAGACTTAGTAGACAAGAATAAGAAAAAGACCGCTGAGAGATTCTTAGATATAAGCAATCTTGATATGGAAACTTTAAAAATAAGAGCTATTGTAAAAGATAGTGGTTATTATAAGTTCATTGCTACAAAAGCTGACGGATTTATTTACCACATGGAAACAACAACAATGATGGGTAGAACCCCTTCAGATGTGGTAGAATACTTAAAGAATCCTTTGAATGAAGAACTTTTAGTAAATCTTACTAAGAAGGTAGAAGGATACTGGAATCAGTAAAAACAGTACCTGGGTTGCTTCCCGTGAGATCAGCACCCAGGTCTTTATAAAATATGAACAATAGTACATTACAAATAAAGTTTAAGCAGCGTCTGAATAAGTTGGATTCTATGGACTATGATAACATAGAATGCTGGCAGATAACAGAAGCTTTTAATAAAGCTCAGATAGAATGGGCCCGTAGACAGTTACATGGTAACAACGGTGCAAAGCAGTTGCCTGAACAAAGTATTACTGCTATTGATGATTTACAAGTTTTATTAGTAGAGAGAGATCTTAAACTTAAAAACTTAGACTTGTTCTTTGAATCTTTAAAAATACCTGATGACTACTTACATTTTGTAAGAATGAGTGGGTATGCTAGTTCAGATTGCTGTCCTAGACGTCCATTGTCTATCTATCAAGCTGAAGAAGCTAATGTAGATATTATGTTATCAGATAGTTTTAAATCACCTTCTTTTGAATGGGCAGAAACTTTCTGTACAGTGATGGGGGATAAAATTAGAATATATAGTGACAATAAGTTTGCTATAGAAAAAGCCTCATTAGTCTATTATAGAAAGCCAAGAGCTGTTCAAATATTAGGTTGTGTAGATCCAGCTAACGGATTACAGTTTAAAGCTAACCAAACTTGTGAATTAAGAGATGATATTATAGAGATTATTATAGATGACGCTGTAGCAATATTAGCTGGAGATATGGATAATGTAACACAGTATCAGAGAAATTTACAAAACGCAACTAGAAACAGTTAATAATGGCATTACAGAAATTATCTAGACCAACTCCAATGGGACCTTGTACTGAGACAGCAGCTATGATTGCTCATGCTCAGGGTCTTACAGTGAGTATGCATCAATTGCATTTAAAGATTACAGGACCTGGATCTTTTTCAGCACATAAGGCTTTAAATGAGTTTTATGATGGTATGCCAGGACTAATTGATTCTGTAGCTGAACAGTATCAAGGAGCTCGTGAGAAGCTCCTAGAGTATCCTACAGTGGCACCTTATAAGTGTGGATCTGTACAAGAAGCTCTTTCTCACATGAAAGAATTATATACAGAAGTTACTGAGTTACAAAAGCTTATGCCTTTTTCAGAAGTTATAAATCAACTGGATGAGGTAAAGAGTTTAATAGCTTCAACTAAGTATAAATTAATGTTTTTAAGCTAATTTTTTTTATTTATAAACCCTTAAATTAAAGCCCTATGTATTTTCCTAATGCATTCCGCAAGTCATTCTTGCCTGCTAGCACAACATTAGCTAGCTCTGGTGGCACTGATGCTTTAACTGCTGGTCAAATTGGTTTCTTTGATGCCAAGACTTTCCAAGCTGTTACTGCTCAAGCTGCTCCTTTTATTTTGGCTCAAGGTTCTTACTTTGCTGCTGACAAAATTGGCCCTGTTCACGGTGGTTACAAAGAGTCAGTTAAGTCTAAAGTGATTAACCCTAAGTACATCAGTCGTTTGATCAAAGTAACTTCAGATGTTGCTCAAAATCAAATCGTATCTGTAGATCCTTCTGCAGCTACACTTAACAGTGACGCTACTTACCGTTTACGTTTAGACGTTAAAGGTAGCCCAGCGTTACGTTTTTTAAACCACCAATTATACAAAACATTGGATGCTTACACAGGTTGTGATACCGTTGCAGGTACTACAAACACTGTAGATCAGAATGTTGTATTGTTAAAGTGGAAAGATCAAATTAATGACGCTCCTTTGTTGAAGGACTTTGTTCAAGCTAAAGTATGGAACTTAACTACAGCTTCTGTAGCTATTGATCCTACTGCTGGTTCTGCAACTATTGTTGTAGCTAATGCTGATCGTACTGCTTTCCAAGTTGGTGAAAAAGTAGTTCATGCTTCTTTAGCTCCTAACTCAATCGTAGTATCTGTTGGTGCTGCTGATTCAGCTAGTTCAGGTAATGCAAACGTAGTTCTTTCTGTTGCTGCTGTAGCTTCTACAAACGGTAATGCTAAGATTTATAGTGAGATTGCAACTGATACTTACACTGCAATCACTGTAGCTAATGACATTGCTGCTATTGACTCTCATTTAGCAATTGCTGCTGCTTACGTTGAAACTAAATTTGGTACTTGTACTTTCACTCCTACTGATAAATATGAGTTAGAACCATTGTTTATCTACACTTCTTTTGTAGAAGAGTCTGGTGATCCTTGTGCTGTAAATGGTTTTGTAGCTGCTGAAATCCAAGCTCCTAAGCAAGCTTCTGGTCTTGGTGAAACAGTTTTACGTGAATTGATCTTAGATGGTCGTTATTTACAAAATGCATATCCTGATAGTTCTCGTGTAGATAGCTTAAGAATGCGTGAGATTGAAGCAGATCCTGCTTTAGCTACTGTAAATAAGGCTGGTTTATACGATCAGGTGTTAATTTTACACAACGTTCCTAGATTTAACAACCCTAGTTCTACTTTTGATAATGATCAATATTTGATCGTGGTTCACGTACCAGCTGGTACTTCAACTAGTTCAATTACTAACTTCATTGCATCTAGTGCAAGTGCGGCTGGTAATGCAGTAACTTTAGAGACTGTATAGTAGAAATATACTAAAACTTGAAGGGAGGGTACTTATGTACTCCTCCCTTTTTGTTTTTGGAAAAGTCCATAAATTATCTTATATTATTTATGAGGACTACTCTTTTTCAATTAATGCAAATTTATAAAGTTTACACATATGGCTAGCAAACACCAATTAAGTTTAGAGCTACCAGAATCTAACAATATCAAGGTTTTCCGTGTATTTGATACCAGCATTTATGCTGAAGGTATGACTATTGACTGTGGTACATTACGTATAACATCACCTGGTTTTAACTTACCAGTATCTATAGAAACCCTACCTAACTTTAATTTAGTCCTTTCTGCATGTAGTTTAGGTCTCCAAAGATCATATTGTGGAGAAAATTTTCAAAATATTCCAGACGGTATTTATGTGATTAATTACTCAGTATCACCTAACTCATCTGTATTTGTTGAGTATAACTATTTAAGGACTGCTCAAACTATGAATCAGTATTACAATATTTTAGCTTCTTTAGAATTAGCTGCTTGTGATCCAGAACCTGAGATTAAAGAAAAGCTTGCTGAGTTAAGAATGATAAAAAGTTTTATTGAAGCAGCTAAAGGTAAGGTGGAATATGCTCATGAACCTGAAGCTGGCATGGAATTATTTGGCTATGCTAAAAAAAGATTAAGTAAATTAGTAAGTTCAATGGCTTGTTACACTTAACTTTGTAATTATAAAAACCAACATATATGAGAACATGTACTAATTGTGGCTCTCAAATTACCTGCAGTTGTCAAGATAGGGTAGCCACTGATGGAAAAAAAGCATGCGGCAGTTGTATAGTAAGATATGAACAACAGCTAAATGAGAAAAGAATTTTAGAGAATGCAAACGGTAGCATTCAAGCAACTCTATCATTAGATGAAAAATTTAACTCTTAAGTAAAAAATGAAGAACTTCTTATTTCATAAATCAAAACATACTATAAACTACGCTGATTCTGTTTACAGAAAGTTCAGAGAAGTAAGATATGGTATTAGTTCTTGTAAGCCAGAGTTAGAATCTGACTTAATATTTATGAGAAAAGAGTTAACTGATTGGCAAGCTTTTGATGATGCAGGTGCTTTAACAACTTCTAATTTACAGCATCAAACTTGGTTACCAGTAGAGTATGATCACAATATATACTTACATGGTGGTCATGGTTATTATATGACTAATGAAAATATTGGTCCACAAAGATTAGCTATTAACTATCAAGTTAGTGGTGCACCTGATACAAGTGTTATTCAAGTGAATGCTCATGGAGCTGTTACTAGAATTAATCTTAGTCCAGCTATTACTATTAATAATAATATGTCTTATGTATACACTCAAACTGATCCTGCATTAGTATGGATAGTTGAACATAGGATGGGATTCAAACCTAGTGTATTTACAGAAGATGCTTCAGGAACTGATATACAAGGTGTTGTTGAGTATGTTGACACTAATAACTTAAGAATTACATTTAATCAACCTGTTGCAGGAAAAGCATATTTATCATAATGGCACTACAGAAAATATATGTTGACTATGATTTTAATAAGAATAAACTTATTAATGCAAAGTTACATCCTGTATCTACTACAGAACGTAACGCATTAGCATCAACATTAAATAGTAATGACCAAGGTTTAATAGTATATGATAAAGATATTACTATTTTCTATGTATGGGATGGTAATAGTTTTAAACCAATAGGTTTAACAGATGCTCAATATGCTAATTTATCAGAATCATATAATAGATCTGTTCTTGATATTGATATTACTAGTACAACTACTAATAGAAATATAAAACTAACATATAGAGATAATACATTTATATCAGATAGTTTTAATTATGCTTATATCCATGATCAATCTATACCAGCTTCAACATGGAGTATAACTCATAACTTAAATAAATATCCTTCTGTAACAATTGTTGATACTGCTAACTCTGAAATAATAGGAGAAGTAGTATATGTTAATACAAATACTTTAACCTTAACCTTTTCAGCTTCGTTTAGCGGCAAAGCTTTCTTAAATTAATTAAAATAAAATCTCATGTCTAAAAAAGTTCTCACCAGTCTGGACTTTAGTAAAAACCAGATACTAAACGTAGCCTTACAAAATTTGGCTACTGCACCGTCCTCACCAGTTGTAGGACAGATTTATTATAATACAGCTGACGCCAGAGTTTATTTCTGGGATAGTGCAGCGTGGATTGACATGTCAGGAGACATTCAAGATGTACTTGGTGGATCAGGTTTAACTGCATCTACTTCAGGTAACGGGGATGTAATCACTCTTGATGTAAACGTTGATAATGCAACTATTGAAATTAATGCAGACACTCTACGTATTAAAGACTTAGGAGTAAGTACAGCTAAATTAGCTGACTCTGCTGTAACCACTGTAAAGATTAATGCTAATGCAGTAACCTTTGCTAAGTTACAACAACTTGCTACAATGACTGTTGTGGGTAACGTAACAGGAGGTACAGCAAATGCTGCTGAGGTGAGTGTTATTACTGATGGTACATTAGCAACAGCTTCTAATACAAATATTCCTACATCTACTGCAGTTAAAACTTACGTAGATGCTCAAATAGGTGCTTTAGGTAACTTAGAAGGATCTTGGGATGCTTCTGCTGGTAGTTTTCCAGTTGGTGCTGCTCCAGTAGTTGGTACTAAAAAAGGAGACTACTGGTATGTATCAGTTGCTGGTACTGTTGATGGTGTTTCTTTTAATGTAGGTGATATGTTGATTGCAACAGTTAACTCTGCTTCTACATCAACTTATGCTTCTAACTGGACTTCTTTAGAGGTTAACCGTGATCAAGCTACTACAACTGTTTTAGGTCTTGTATACTTAGCAACAGCTGCTGAGGTACAAACAGGAACTGATGCCGTTAAAGCTATCACTCCATCTACATTATCTGCACGTACTGCAACTGAAACAAGAACGGGTATTGCAGCTATTGCTACTCAAAGTGACGTTAATACTGGTACTGATGACACAGAGATTGTTACTCCATTAAAGTTAAAGACAAACTTAGCTACTTACAAGTATGCAGCTAACGTTGTTGTAGCTTCTGCTGGAGCTCAAACAGTAACTCATAACTTAGGTACTTCAGATGTAATTGTAGCTGTTTATGATTCTACAAATAATGAAGTATTTTGTGATGTTGCTAAAACATCAACCTCTGTTGTAACTTTAACATTTGCTGGTACACCTGTAGCTGATACTTATAGAGTAGTAGTTAGTGCAATCTAATAAATAAACTGAATGAAGTTTCTATCTGACATACTAGCCAAAGCTGGTCTGACAGTAGATGGTGTAGTTACCTTTAACAATACTGCTACTGGTCAGACTCCTGCAACTGGTGATAATTCTACAAAGTTAGCCACTACTGAGTTCATTAAGAACCAGTTATATCTTACGGCTAACCAAACAATAACTGTATCTGGTGATGCCACCGGGTCAGGTACTACTTCTATTGCTTTAACATTAGCAAATTCTGGAGTAACTGCTGGGACCTATGGTAATGCATCTAACATTCCTACTATTACTGTAGATGCTAAAGGTAGAATTACTTCTATTTCTACTAATGCTGTAAGCATTATTACAACGCTTGCTGGACTTTCTGATGTAACACTTACTTCTCCATCTGCTAACCAAGTACTTCAGTACAATGGTACTAGATGGGTAAATGGTGCAGCTCCTACTACATATTCTTTACCTATTGCTACATCTAGTATTTTAGGAGGTATTAAAGTGGGATCAGGTCTATCTATTGATCCTGCTACAGGAGTTCTTACAGCAAGCGGGGGAAGTGGTGGTAGTTTTAATTTTAGAACTATACAAGAATTTACAGCTACATCTGGTCAATCCAACTTTACAATTAGTGGTGGATATGTTGTAGGATATGTTGAAGTGCTAATTAATGGTGTATATTTAAGTGAAAGTTTGTATACAGCTACTAATGGAACTACTATAGTTTTAGATGAGGCTGCTGCAACAGATGATATTGTAACTGTATTTTTATATAGTATTTATAATTTTGGTGGAAACATTTATGCAAGAAACGTAGATACACTAACTGCCACTGCTGGTCAAACTAGTTTTACTACAAATTATATTCCAGGTCAAATAGATGTTTATTATAATGGTTCTAAATTAACTGCAGCTGAGTTTACTGCAACTAGTGGAACTGCTATTGTTTTAGGTCAAGCTGCTGTATCTGGAGATATTATAGAAGTGGTAACTTATTTAGCAGGTGCTGGTTTAAATGCTAGTAGAACCCTTACAATTAATGGTACTACTTACGACTTAACTGCTAATAGAACATGGACATTAACTACAACAAATATAGCTGAGGGTACTAATTTATATTACACGGATGCACGTGTAGGTACATATCTTACAGCTAACTCATACGCTACACAAACTTATGTTGGAACTCAAATAGCCAACTTAGTAGCATCCTCTCCTGCTACATTAGATACTTTAAATGAATTAGCGGCAGCTCTTGGAAATGATCCAAGTTTTGCTAC
>Ga0247722_10000442_pt1 | contig 25647 bp, 27 predicted proteins | sample MSEWelMarce3H_FC_FD_189094 | JGI IMG/M metagenome (GOLD analysis project Ga0247722, IMG submission 189094) | Subsurface sediment microbial communities from gas well in West Virginia, United States - MSEEL Well Study Marcellus 3H_FC | ecosystem: Environmental > Terrestrial > Deep subsurface >... | reverse complement strand
TAACAGAATTAAATAAATAATCGGCATTTGAAATGTTAAAAGGTGTAAAAATATCAAAAAAGTTATTTATCTAAATCCGAAAACAACCCTGGAATAAACTTACCTTTCTTTATCATATCTATTTCAGTCTTTTTCAGTATTTTCTTGCTTTTGTTACATTTTTTACCATTTTTATAACTACATACACTTTTATAACCTTTATTTCGTGCTATTATTACTTTACGCGTTTGTTTTTTACCACCTTTCATAATATGTTGTACATTTGAATAACAAAATGTCATATATAATAGATAAATATTATTTTATATCTTTTAGAATAGCATTCACGCTTTCAAGAGCACCTTCTGTCCATCCATGTCTTCTGCTAACAACTTCACCTACAACTAATATACATTCATCTTTATCTGGATGCTGCGCTTCTTTAATGAACTTTACACGACTTTCACCATTTTTCAGAGGTTTATAATAATGTGTCCCAACTGGCCAAAAATAGTCTTTTATTGCTATTATATGTAGTGTATTTGGTAATAATCCTAAACATATTTCCAATTCATTTTCAAAATATTCTCGATTTGCTTTCGTATTTTCTTTATATTCACTTAATAATTCGGCATTTTTATTATCAGCATAAGCGATCATATAAACACTATCTGAAATAGGAATTATTTTTTGTAGAGGATCCGGAACTATTGTATATGTTTTCACTATTTCTTTCATTATTAATGAAGATTTTGTATCAAACTTAGCATAAATATAAATAAAAGGTTGTCCTATTATTTCTTTATATATTGGTATTTTTGGTAATAATTTTTGTATAGTATTTATTCGTGTTGCTATTATTACTTGTTTTCCTATAAATAATTTACGATTTTCATTTGCTTCAACTTCAATTAAACAATCTTTTATTTTTGTTAGTTTATCCACTTTTACTGAAGTCAGAATATTGTGTCTTCCTATTTTATCACATAATTTTTTTACTAATTCTTTCCAATTTATATGTAATCCAGTCCAACCGGACGCATTATCTTCCATTTGATAATGATATAATGTTTCATACACATCTTCATTTTCATAATCCCTATAACCACTCGAACTAACAAAGGCGTCATATAATTTTTTACCTAATATTTTCATTCCAAATTGTTTAAAGGTGTGTCCTGAATATGTTTTATTATATTTGCTTCTTAAAAATTTCAAATATTTTTTAATATCTATTATATTTTCCAATTCTTTTGAATAATTCATTTTTACAATAAACTCATTATATTTTATATGTAAATTATCCAATAATTTTATCAATAATTCATCTGTATCTTTTCTTCCAACACCTGCCCCCACTACTATTTCTTCTCCATAAAATGTTTCATTACCTATCCTTCCTCCAATATAATCTCTCTTATTACTTTCTAATATTATGTACTTCTTATCTGGATATTTGTTTTTTATATTATAAGCAGTATATAATCCAGCTAAACCACCCCCTATTATAATTATATCATATTCCATTTATTTATAATTATATTATTATTCGTTATACAATTTCATTTTTGGAGTTATATTTGTAGAAATGTCTAAAAACAAACTTAAAATGATAACTATTATACCGACCGGAAAGAAAATGAGACAAAAACATATTAAAAATAATTTGCTTAATTTTATATAATGAGGATTAAATCATTGATTACATCCTTCTTCTGGTTTTTCTAAGTTTTCTATAATGTCTCTTGCTTTTTCTCATATTTGCAATTTTTTCTTGTTATTAATTTGTTATAATAATAGAATAAATTAATATTTAAAATGTAATTTATTATTTCTGTATGGAATGTATTTATGCTGTTGATCCTAAAAATGGTTTATCTAAAGAAGGGAATATTCCTTGGTACTCAAAAAAAGATCTTAATTTCTTTATGAATATGACAAAAAATAATGTGGTTATTATGGGTAGAAAAACTTATTTCTCTCTACCAAATAAAGTTAGGCCTCTGAAACAAAGATTTAATGTAGTATTAACAAGCAACCCAGAAGAATTTAAAAATGAATTGCAAAACGGTTTGATATTTAGTAACGATGATAATATTTATACTTCTATTATAAATAATAGAGAGAAATATATAGAGTTATGTCCGTCTTTAATACCAAATTTTAAAATATTTATAATTGGCGGTAAAAATGTTTATGAAAAATTTATTCCTTTATGCGAAAGAGTCTGGGTAACTAATATTAAAAAAGAGTATTCGTGTGATTTATTTTTTAGTTATGATTATTCAAAAGAATTTAAAGATCCAGAATTAATTGAAGAAGATGAAGAATTAAAAATAGTTAAATATGAAAAAAAGGTTTAATATATTATTTTATAGTTCAAATTATAATATATTATTTATTATCTTCTTTTATGATGTTTTGTTTTTCTATTTGTTCTATTTTTTCTTAATTTTTTACTTTTTTTACCCTTTATTCGTTTAATAGTTTTTCTTTTGCCTCTTCCTCTTTTCCTTCGTGTTTTTCGTTTACCTCCAAAGGATCTTCTTTCAAATACTCCTGCCTCTTCATAATTTTGAGCTTCTCTGTTTATTTGGTCAACTATTGAGTTACTAATTAATCCTCCATATTTTTGTTCCATAAAATCTATAAAATGTTGTTTTCTTTGTTGTAGACTTAAATTAATTAATTCATCTTCACTTTCACCATCTTCTAAATATTTTTGGGCCCATTCTTGAACAGCCGCATTAAAATCAATATTAGGAAACAATCCTTTAATTTCATTATAAGTTTGATTTTCTGGAAACGCCGTTAACAATTGTTTTGCAACCTCATTTAAACTTGTGATAATTCTTTCAACCATACCTTTAACACAACTTTCTGGACGAGGACCATTATATGCTTCTAGACAATCTTGCATATAAGCACGAATATATTGTTCAATAAAATTATCATCCTGCCTAGAAACAAAATTTATAGATGAAATTAATACATCTATATACCTCGCTATATTTTCATATCCTAATACACGAGATAATATTCTGGCTTCTAAATCATTTTTAACTCTTTCTTTTGTATTAGGTAGAAATAAATCACTTTTATCAATAAAAACAAGCAAAGGTGTAAATAAATTATTTGGTTCGTGTTCGTTAACATTATCAGGAATTGTTTTTGGATTAATAGGATGACTATTATCATTATTAAAATTATTTAGGTATTGAGATATAGGATCAAGATCTAAAGCCTCAAACAAATTATGAATTTCAAATGCCATACCACGATGATGTATTACTTGTGGTTCCAGGTCAACAGGTTGGAGACGATAACCTGCGACAGGAGCTATTAATCCGTGAACATCATCAGAAACAGTAAAAGATGAACAGTCTCTAATTATATAAGGATTCGGGAGGTTCGATGTAAAATAAGCATTAAACATTGTGATATCAGCTGGATTTAGTTGGTTGATATAGATAACTGAATAATGACCTTCCTCTAATAATCTTTCTTCTGCGAAGTACATCTCCATTAATGATTCCTCATTTAAACTTACAGGTCGACTACGATTTATATTAACAAAAGTTCCCACAGCATTTATATTCTCATTGTTTGAAATAATGTCATCTATTTCTATTCGAAAAAGATGAGTTTCCATAATTTCGTCAAAAATGTCGATCCGAATTTGTGAATTCATATATATATATATATATATATGAAAAAAAAACTATAAATCTAAAAAACAGAAGAAGACAAAAAAATATGTGAGATATTAAGATTTATATTTCCTCTTTTTCATTGATTTTTTGTTTTTTTCTTTAGTTCTCGATCTTCTTGTTTTTCTTGATCTTCTTGTTTTTCTTGATCTTCTTGTTTTTCTTGATTTTCTGCCCCCCTTGTTTATTAGTCCGTGTTCATTTATATTTTCAGTAGCAACACGTTCTTTATCGCGAAGACCTTCACAACTCGGAACTAATGGTTGTTTACATATAGGACACTGAGTTGCGATCGATTGTTCTTGAAAATGTGAGTATTGTGACCCCATCTGCCCAGCAGTATTTACTGGTCCAGCATTGCACGAGTTTAAAATACAACCTCTGTGAAACAAATGGTTATTTTCACATACATTTACAACATCGTTACAATTTACTTGACACTTTTCACTTGGTCCAGGCCCGGCATTGTTATTTAAATATTCACCGCAAATAACACATTCCGGAAATGGTTGTATTTCATTCGTATTTACTGGTTGCTGCGCAGCGTTTGCCATTTGAGCCGCAATTTCTTGTTGTCTCTGTGCCCGTTCCGCTTGTGACATAGGTGGCAGCATAGGTGGCGGCATAGGTTGTGCTTCTTGTATTTGTTGTATTTGTTGTATTTGTTGTATTTGTTGTATTTGTCGTCTTTGTCGCTCAGATAAATTATTGATGTCGAATAGTGTATTATTATCAATATGAACACCTTCAAAATCAGCATCTAATAAATAACCTCTTGGTATAGCTTGAAAATTAGCACCTTGTAAATAAGCACCTCTAAAATTAGCATTTACTAAATAAGTATCCTCAAAATGAGCACCTTCTAAATGAGCTCCAACAAAAACAGCTTCTTCTAAACTAGCATATTGAAAATTAGCTTCTTCCAAATGAGCTCTAACAAAAACAGCATTAATCAGAGTAGCTCCAACAAAACTAGCTCGTTCTAAATGAGCATCTGTAAAAAGTGCTCCTTCTAAATCAGCACGATCAAAATTAGCATTATTAAAACGACTACGTCGTCCATTTGCTCTGACACCAATTAACGTAGCTTCTTCAAAATGAGCACCAGCAAAATTTCCATTATTTAAATATGCTCCTTGTAAATTTGCTTCTTCTAAATTTATGTCTGGTAAATTTGCATTTTCTAAATGTATGTTTTGAAAATCACCACCAGGAACTAACGACGCTAATAAATCTGGATCTACGTCTTGATACATTATATAATAAATAAATATAAATATATAATTTTATTATACTTTTGCTAAAATAGCATTTGCAATTTTTTGCCCACCTATAAAAGATGGTTCTACGTCATATATAATATCTTCATGAGAAACGAAAAATATATATTATCTTTAAGTTAAAAATAATATATATTATTGTATCTTTTCTAGACTCATGCTTTTTTCCCAAATTGGAAAAAGGTATTTCGTTTTTGGACATTTTTTTTGTCCATTTTTCAAAACTATAAAGTAGATTATGGAAAAAAATGAAAAAAACAGATTTAGACCATAATGCTCTTAATTATTTTTTAGAGTAAAAAAAAATGACATGATAAACTTTTTATTATTTTTTGAGAAATTGCCTTGGCGTTTAACTTGTTTCACTAAATGAAACAAATGAAACAAATTCTCGCGCCGAAAAAACGCGGAAACTAAACACTAAAACATTTGTTACTAAGTACACTGTCATATTTTTGAAATGGTTATTTTTTTAATTATCGAAACAAAAAAATGAAACAAATGAAACATAAAAAGATCCAAAAAACGCCATTTGCGCAAAGTTTAGGCGTTTTTTATTGTTTTATTATATATGACACAAAATGAAACAAAATTAAGCGCCAAATACGCCAACAAATTAGAATGTATTAAATGTAACTTTAGATGCTTTAAACAAAGCGAATGGGAACGTCATATTTTAACCCGGAAACATAAAAGTGAACCAAATGAAACAAAAGAAAACTCCCTAATGTATGCTTGTTGTTGTGGACAAATTTTACAAAGTAGAAGTACTATATGGCGTCACAAAAAATCTTGTCAAGATAAACACACACAAGAAACTGATAAAAAAGTATCAACTCTATCACACGATGATATTATTAAAATGCTTATTAAGGAAAATTCGGAGTTTAAAAATTTGATTTTAGAAGTTGTGAAATCAGTGCAGCCAAATAATACTATAAACAATACAAATAGCCACAACACAACGAATAATTTTAACCTACAGTTTTTCTTGAATGACACTTGTAAGGATGCGATCAACTTGGTAGACTTTGTCAAATCCCTTCAGGTCCAGTTGACTGATCTGGAAGAAACAGCGCGGCTTGGTTATACGGAAGGGGTTTCTAAGATTTTTATAAATGGATTAAATAAATTGGATGTTACTATGAGACCGATACACTGCAGTGACGCCAAAAGAGAAACTCTTTACATTAAAGATCAAGATGAATGGACAAAAGAAGATATAGATAGAACACATCTAACAAAGGCGATAAAAACAGTTACAAATAAAAATATACAACAAATTTTTGAATGGCAAAAGAAATATCCAGAATACAAGGATCCAGAATCAAAACAAAGTGATAAATATATGGAAATGATATGCAATACAATGAGCGGTTCCTCTTCTGAAGAACAAGAAAAAAATATGAACAAAATAATTAAAAATATCACAAAAGAAGTTGTAATTGATAAAAATGATAAATTAATATAATAATAAATTAATTTATATTTTTCTACATTTGTAAGAGAAAATCGCGAAAATCCTTCAGATTATTTTTATGAATCATTTTATTCATAATAACACGTGCGACATCGTGTAGTAAATCAAAATGAACGTTAGAAAATTCTTGATCCCATACAATTTTCTTATCTACCAAATTAAGAAATTCGGGCATAAAATGGTCGATTACGTGTTCTATACCGTCATGTAAAAATAATAAAACATCATAATTATATTTATTTATCGCTGCATTTATAATAATAGTAAAATCATAGGCCACATACCTTTCATTTTTTATAGATGATCTTGTTAGGGGCAACACTTTAAGTAATAAGTCATTGTATTTTGTTATTTTATCAAGACAATTTGATTCCATTGTATTAAATTGTCTTGTCGCATTTTCTTTAAGTAACTTCAAATATATTATTTCCTTACATTATCTAATAATGAAATATATATGCCCTTTATGTAAATTACTACCTTCAAGTCATTCATTAACAAAAGTTTTAGAGAAAAAGGGAATAATATATTATTACACTTGTCCCTCACAAGCTATATTATATTATGATGTAAAAGGTATTGTAACCCACTACGATGGGGTTTTAAGTGAAATTCCTGAAAACAAGGAGTGGGTTTGGATATTTGATAGTTTCGAGTTTGGTATAATTCACGCAATGCAGACAAGTGTTGCTATTGAATTGGCAAAATTAATTTCAAATAAATTTAGTAAAAATCTCAAAAAAATAATAATAATAAATCCAACATTTTATATTACAGCCACACATAAACTGATCACTCCTTTTTTGAATAATAAAGTAAGAGACATTATTGAAATAAATTATGAAACAAAGCGCGCGGAAGAAATATTTTTATGAAACAATAATATATGGATACCAAATATTTATTTTATATTACATTAATTATTTCCATTATTGTTCAAATGATAACAGGAATAATAGAAATTGGAGCATTTTTTGTAAAAGTCCCAAGTATTTATTTTCTAATAAGACAATTATTAATTTTAGAATTAGTGGTTCAAATCATTGAAGGGTCGTTTTATTTGTGGTTAGCTTATAATTTTACAAAGGTCTTAAATGTTACGCCAAAAAGATATATTGATTGGGTTATTACAACTCCAACAATGCTAATAACGTTAATGTTGTATTTAATTTATTTGAATAAAAGGGTAGAAAATAAAACAAACGAATTGGATTTTTTTACACTTTTGAAAGATAATTCAACTGTTATTATACCTGTAGTGGGTTTGAATTGGTTGATGTTACTATTTGGCTATTTGGCTGAGATGAAAATAATTCCTGTTTTGCTTGGAGTATTTCTTGGATTTATACCATTTCTAATTTATTATTATATGATTTATGTAAATTTTGTAACTCAAAATACAAGTGGATATATATTATTTTGGTATTTTTTCTTTTTTTGGTCTTTGTATGGCTTTGTAGCGGTTTTGCCATATTATATTAAAAATTCATTTTACAATATATTAGATTTGTTCGCAAAGAATTTTTTCGGTCTATTTTTGAGTTATATAATATTTTCTGGGAATTATTGAAACCGAATTATTTATATCAAGGTTTGGCTTCATATTCAAAACCTTTATCGCCGCATTTTGTGTCATCATATCGACAAATATTAGCAAAATCATATTTGATTACTCCGGTAATAAAATCTATCTCACCAAATTTTTTACATTTACCATATTGTTGATCATTTGGAACTGGATCATAAGGATAATTATTTTTATGTTCAATAAAATGAATACAATTAGCGCAAACAGGTAAATTTATATTCCTTATAAAATGTTTTCCAGTAGAAAATGATTGTTTTATTAGTTTTCTCATTTGACTATTATTATGAATTAAAATATATCTTTAATATATTTTAAAATAACAATTTACATATAAAAACGTCGCATGTGTATATAAAATGGACGATAAAGATCTAAAAATAATACCATACACGGCTACATCATTATCTGTTGTGGGCAGATTTATTTTTATGTTTTTATTATATAGAAACAAAAGCACAAATAGTTTGTCTTTGTTATTTTGTGTTCTAAGTATTTTTTCATCGAGTATGTGGATGTATTATAGCGTAAAATTAAATGATTTACCAATGATTGTTCGGAGTTCCATTGAAATTTCTCTGCTAACCATTTCTTCTATTTATATAATTAGAAACAAGGTTGTCAATTATAAAATTCAAAAACAAATATTACCAGGAATTCCTGATCAAAAATAATATAACTAAAATATTTGGTTATATTATGAAAACGAAAAAACACAAACTAACAAAAAAGAGAAATACCAAGAAGCAATTTTTATATAATCCATACAATCCTAAAAAATCATTTGATGTTTATATTGATAAAAATCCCAAGGATACAATTCATATTAAATATAAAACAACAGAAGATGTAAAAAATACGATTGATAACCTTGAAAAATTGTATAAAGGTAAAAAATATACACACAAACGCATATGGCAAGTAGCAATGATTATGAAGGTTCGGTTACAAGTGTTGAAGAATAAAAAACCAGACCAATACAAGTTGGCAACCCAATATTTACAATTTTTAGGAAAGAGAACCAAACTGAGTGAGACAGATCGTTACAAAAGTAATTTTGATTTATAAATAATTTATATTCTACACCTTTTAATATTTTAAACGCCAGATAATCACTTAAATACAAATGTGTATATACATATATAAAATGCCTATTCATGCAGACGATAATAAATATTATGATTTTGAAGATTTAGATTTTGAAAAAAATTGTGATGTTGATACTGTAATAACTAGGTTTTTTACGAAATTTAAAGAGGATATTAAAGGAGATACTGAATATATTACCTATAAAATTAAAAAAATAGTTGAGGAAGATAGAAAATTTCTTATAAGAATAAATGGAAACGGACAAGACCCTTTAAATAGAATTGGTAAAATAAGTTATATAAGACATGATGTAATTCCAGAAAAAAATAATGGTAAAGAGTATTACATTTATTGTATCAATTCATTTATTTAAATTCGGCGTTTTAAATGAAATATATCCAAATAAAAAATATTTTATAGACACCATTGTAAAATGATGCCTATAAAATATTTTCTATAATTTTCTATTTTTTTACTGTTTTTACTGTGTGAATATAATAATTTTACATTGTCGAAGGCATTGCGTATTTCGGATTTTCAAAGAACTCTCTATTGTGTATTTCAAAAGCTTTTCGAAACTTTTGTTCCTTTTCAGCAAAATCATCAAAGATTTTATATTTATTCCACGTTCGATTCCATTCATACAGATGTTTGATGTTTTGAACATTGTACAAAAGTAAATCCAAATTTTTACGTAGTTTCCAAGTTCCCCAAATTGTATTCGATTGTAGTGACGCAATTTGCAAGCGAATTAAATCAATTAGATCATTAATTTCTTGACAAAGGTCTCTGTCGATTACATTCATATTAACATTCATATTTTCATTCAAAATGAAATTGTAATCGATAATGTTATTCAGAACCTCATCATTCACAAAATTATTAACATGAATATCAATATCAATATGGTAATTAACATTCGATTCATCTCCTAAAAATTGTCGTTTTCGTTTAGGGGCATCTGGGCATTCAAAGCGGCGCTTCAAGGTTGCGGGAGAAGTTTCTGGGGTATTCATCTTAAGTCTTACGTCTATTCGCTATAATTAGTATTTGAATTGTATCTATGTAAAATAAATATTTCAATTTTTTATTTTTGATCTTAAACTTAATATGTAAAAAATTATCTAAAAATATTAGAGCTCTTTAAGTTGTTTTACAATATATATTGCGCTTCTTTAAGTTCATTTATTATATAATATTTTATTGATTTATTAACTTTATGGTCAGTTATATAAAAATAGTTTCAGGGGCAATTCTAATACAAGCATTCGTTTTATTAATAGCCATTAAATGAAAACTACGATGTTCGCAATCGACGAGACCAGCCTTACCCTTTAAAAATATAGGTCCGCATATTTTTTCATTTTCCTTTAATAAATAATCAGGAAGTAAATCTATTCGTGGAGTTGGATCATAAAATCCATCTATAAATTTTTTAGTTCTATATATAGCAAATCCATTAAAAGCTGATAAACAATTTATTAATGTTTTTGGTGGAGTTTTTTTAATGATTTTTTCAATGTATGACCCCCACTCTTTCCAATTTTTAAAATGCATACAACTAAATGAATATGGATACTTTGATAGTGCCCATAAATCATAATATGGTTCTTTATTAAATGTTAATGCGTCCCAATCAGTATTAATAGTAAGATAATATAATAAATAGTCTATTTTAATTGGTGATGAACAAACGTCATCACAATCAATCATAACAAAATATTCATAATCCGGAAATTGAGTTCGGATTGTATCCAGACATTTATTTCGCGCCTTTGCAATATTGTATACTCGATATTCAGATACTTGTTCCGACCCTATATGTAAAATTAATTTATTGTTATGTGATATTTTGTAATCTTGTAAAAATTGTAATGAATTATCAATTGATTTATCATAAGCAATAATAATTATATAATCATCAAAAATTTTACCGATAGTTTCAATATTTTTAAATACTTTATCTAAAAAAGGACCACAGTTTTTAACAGTTCCACAAATACAACATTTACCTTTTATCATATTAATGTATATTTATATGATATTATAATTGAAAAATGATATATAATATTTACGTATAATAAATGAAACATCTGAATATTCCTATTCGATATTTACCGAAAAAATTAAGCAAAAAGGACAAAAATAAACAGATCAATATGTTAGCCAAATCCAGAAATTTATATAAGAAAAATATATACTATACACGAGATAAATTACCTTCGTTTCGTAACAAAAAATCAAATCATATTCAAGATGCGATCAAAATATATGGTATACAAAACATAACACCTAACAAAAAGTTGGCTGAGAAAACAGGTTGTTCATTGTCCGCATTAAATCAAATTGTGAAAAAGGGAGAAGGAGCATATTATTCATCTGGATCACGACCCAATCAAACCGCGCAATCTTGGGGCTTAGCACGTTTAGCCAGTTCCATCACTGCAGGCAAATCTGCCGCAGTTGATTTCAACATATTAGAAAAAGGTTGCGATCACAAAAAGAAGGCGTTTATTTTGGCAAAAAAATCAAAAAGAAAATATAAATTTGGACATTCGAAAACAAAAAAAGTCCGTGTTTAAGGTGTTACGGATGAACCCACTATTGTTCCATTTCGATACAAACTACATTTAAACTGTTGTTTAGAAGGAACTGAGCATACCTCTTTGTTGCTATTTAATTCATTGATAAACATGATAGAAATTTTATTCGCAGCAAACATTATAAGAGCAATTGCAGCCCCTAATAATCCACCTGATAAAAAGTCAGCCAATACACTTAAATTTGGTTTAATACAACTTGCTGACCATTTTATAAAAAAATCAAATACGATGTATGCTACGAAAAACAAAATAACAGAATAATTGATTGTATTTGTTTTGTTTTGTCCAGTAATAATAAACATTGGTGTAATAAAATACAAGGCTGTAAAGGATAACATAAATGTGCTATATGACAACCCTGTATAAGGCAAAAATACACCTTCATTACAAATAGCAGACCCTTGGTTAAATTGTGGTACTTTTCCAACCATTAAACATACACTTCTTAATGATGTTACCAAGAAGATACATACAATATAGAATAACCCTTTATTCATTGCGGATGAAAAAACAGAGAACATAAAAATACCAATAACAACTATTAGTGGGGAATAAAATGATAGTACAGAAAGTGGTGAAAGAGTAGGAGACACTTTGGATATATCTAAATTTTGATTATACATATACTATTTTAATATATTATAATATATTATATTAAATTTGTTAGTTGTTTCCACTTATCTACTACAAAATTTCTAAATATATTTTCGCTTATTATACTTATTGTGATTCCATAATTAAATCAATTGCTTCTTGTATGTGACTTATTTGATAAAACTGAATTCCCTCTACTAATGAAGTCGAACCATACTTTGTCATGAATTCATCAAAATCCCTTGCGTTTTCCTTTGGGAAAATGAAATTTTTTACTCCTGCTTTTATTCCACCTTTAAATTTATATGCTAATGCGCCAATCTCCCCTACTTTTCCATTCAGATCGGATGCCTCTCCTGTAACAGCAAAATTATTCTTTATTTTCTTATTATTCAACAAACTATACATTAAAAGAGTTATTGCGATTCCAGCACTGGTTCCGCTCTTTGACACTGAACCGTCTCCCATATGTAGGTGAATACCGTAATTCTTATACATTGTATTTAATTCTTCTTGTCTTTTTTGTGAAAGCAAACTGTAAGCCAATGTCAAAGAGATTTGAAACGACTCCTGCATCATTTGATCTAACAAGCCTGTTAGTTTTAAGTTCAAAAACTTCTCCGCAGGGAAAAACTTCGCACTCGCAGACAATATCCCTGAAGATCCTAAACTCGTCGCATACAAACAATTAATGACACCTACTCGATTTTCTTCGTGTATTTTTTGGACTCTCACTTCTCGCTTATCCTTGAAATACTTTTGTTTTATATCATCCACAGTTACTACAATTGGTATGGAAAATTCAATATCCAAATTTTTTAAGATCTCTAAATTGATTTCCCCTATTATTTCAAATAATTTTTCTTTCAACTTTCGAACACCGGGTTCCAACGTGTATTCTTCTATTATAAATTTAAGGGTCTCGGGTAACATGGTAATCATTCCAGTCAATCCAAGTTTATTATACATATCAGGTAGCAAGTGTTTATTACTGATCTCAATCTTGTCTTCTATAGACAAATTGTCAAATTTGATGCGATGAACGCGATCTAACAAAATTTTGTCTATTGCCTCAACGTCGTTATAGGATAATATAAAGAGAACTTTGGATAAATCTAAATCTATTCCTGAGAAATATTTATCTTGAAATGCTTCGTTTTGTGTTGTATCTAACAAATGTGTTAAAATACCTATTATTTCCTTACCATGCTCTGTTTTACTAATCTTATCAACTTCGTCTATTAATATGATTGGATTCATACACTTTTTATCCATCAAAATTTGGACGATCTGTCCCCATGTAGAACCAACGTAGGTGTATGAATGACCGACCAGGCTCGATGAATTTGCATCTCCGCCAATAGCAATTAATGAAAATGGACGGCTATTACCTTCATCATCCTTCAAACAATTTGCGAGTCCTTTTGCTAAGGTTGTTTTTCCTATACCAGGCGACCCTTCAAAACCTAACACATATCCAGTATTATCATTACCACTGATCCATTGTGCTACAATTCGTTCCACCTGTTTTTTCGCCTTATCGTGTGCATGCACCGCAGTATCCAATGTTGTTTTTACGGTTGTCATGTATTTATTTACGGTTTCATACTTGTCTTCTATCTTTTTAACAAAAGCAATGGATGCCGAAGATAAATTCATATTATTTTGAATCGTCTTTGTTAGATTGTCTCCCTTCGGTTCCAACAAACTAACAAATATTTCCTTTATAAGTGAATCTAAAGAAGAGTTATCTTGAATAAATTTACTAATTAATTCTATCATATCAGATTTATTTTTGTTAGAATACTTTAACTTTGTTGTTGTTAGTTTGTTCTTGTTAATAGCCTCGTTAATTTTCAAAATGTATGTTATCAGGTCGGATTTACTACATTCTGAAAGCTTCTCAATAATTTGCTTATGATTTAATTCTACATTATTTGTTAGAGTGATCACTTGTGTTGGGGCTTTTACACTGCGCATCCATTTCAATATTTCAAGACTCGAATATGTTTCTTTAAGTTCAATATTTGTTATATTATTTGTTACTAACAAACTTCGGAATTCGGATTTGATTTCATTCATAATATTTAAAATAGGTTCGCGTTTATATATTGAAAATGGAATCTTGAGTAGTCCATCTAAATATTGACGTGCTTTGGACCCAGAATCTTCTGATTTTGCCTTTACTTCTTTCAATTTCTGCATTGCCTTTTCTTTGACAGAGTCAGGTGCCTTTAATAAACAGATTTGTTGTTCTAATGGGATCTTGTTCGTTTCAAAGTTTGTTAGTTCATTCGTATACTGAACCGTATTTTTCATCGCATCCTTAAAATATTGTTTAATTGACCAAGGAAAACTATCAAATAATATAGTCTGTTCTATTGTATCTATAGAGCCATTTTTATCATTAGACAATAAGTCATACAATAAATACGCCAGATACTGATTATCATATTTATCTTGCTTAACTAACAATTGTATGATTGTCAATCTTTTTGAAAATAAATCTGCAGATATAAATTCTTTAATTACCTGTGCGATCGTCTTTTGTCTTATATTATTTAAATTACTTAAATACCCTGCGTACCTTGAATATATTTCATGCGTTTCATATATTAAAAAATCCTTCAGACTCAATGAACTCATATATCGAGTAAATGTGTCGCCTTGAAACTCTACAGAATTTGGTATATTATCTTTTATTGCCTTAAGTTTTAGATTTATAAACTTATTATCTAACAAATCGATAATGATGTCATCCACCGTTCCTGAAATAATAAGACTCTTTTTATGTTGTGGATTATGAACTATTAGTTGTATTCCATAAACCTTCGAGTGAAATGGTTTAATCTTTATACTAACATCCGCTGCATCTAAGTTTTTAGATTTTTCTGTTAATGTACATTCTTCGCTATGTTTTACTGTTTCTGGTTTGTCAAAATCTACCTTCTTGGGTGATAACAATCTGTAAGATGTCGGGTGAAAATATTTCTTTAATAGTTCAAATTTGTGCTTATCCATATCTGAAATCGCATAAGTATTCACAGAATTATTTCCAAAACAGATCCATAACAGATCTTCAAATGACTCTGTTCCAAATAATTTAAAAAGACTTGATAATTCGTTGTTTATATTTTGTAAAACATTTATTATATTATCTGTATTTACATTTGTATTTGTCTCTAATTGACTCTCATTGATTTCACGGATTTTTCCACTTAATTCGAATAAAGTATTTATACAATTATTCACTTCGCTAACACCAATTATATCTAACATTTTGTTTCTTTGGACGTGTAAAATTGTCTTTTGAATTACATCCTCGAAAAACATTATCTTTTTTGTTATTAACAACACAATATCGGATGATGTTTTTTTTGGGATGTCTTTTTTCTGTTTTTCAGTCATTATTCTTTATATATATATTTTAAAAACAAGATTTACACTAAATGTTTTAATGTATTTAATGAATGAACTCATATTTGTTTTTAAATATTATTTCAATCATATTAAATACATCCAGTAATACTATATAGTATACAAAGACACAAATGGGTATTCCAAGTTATTTTTCATACATTGTTAAAAATCATCCCCAAATTATTCGCAAATATTTCAAAGATGTTATAAAAGTGGATAATTTATATTTAGACTGTAATTCTATTATTTATGACGCTTACAGTCGAATGATTTTTGATAGTCTTACTGAAACAATTGCGGTAAGTATTATTCGAAATGTTATTTCAAAAATTGAATATTATATATCTACTATTGAACCCTCAAAAACCGTTATTGTAGCTTTTGATGGTGTCGCTCCTGTCGCCAAATTAGAACAACAGCGTCAAAGGCGTTACAAATCAAATTATCAAAATGAAATATCACGGCAAATTTTTAAAAAAGTAGATCCTGATCCTTGGAATACTGCTGCGATCACTCCAGGAACTATGTTTATGGCTGAATTAAATACGTTAATTACATCCCATTTTGATAAAAATACAAATTTACCTAAGATAATTGTAAATGGTAGTAACAAGGCGGGAGAAGGCGAACACAAGTTGTTTGATTACATTCGTAGCAACCCAGAGAAACATTCAAAGGAAACAACTGTAATATATGGTTTAGATGCTGATCTAATTATGCTTTCTATAAATCACCTTCCTCTTTGTCCAAATATATATCTTTTTAGAGAGACGCCGCATTTCATACAATCTATTAACAGTGATCTGGAGCCAGACGCAAACTATTTTTTAGATATTCCTGAGCTTGCGGATAAGATTATTCAATATATGAATAATGACGCAAGTGAAACCATAAATAGAAACAAGGTGTATGATTATATATTCATTTGTTTCTTTTTGGGGAATGATTTTTTACCCCATTTTCCAGCATTAAATATTCGCACAGGTGGGGTAGATAAAATGATGAACGCATATAAAGCGACAATCAAGCCGTCGGAAAATCTAACAGATGGGAAAACGATTTATTGGGCGAATGTCCGAAAATTAGTCACGTTTTTGGCAAATTTAGAAGAGAATTATATTATTACAGAGCATAAAACGAGAGATTATAAGGAGAAAAGTAGCAAAAATGGCAATAATAATAACAATAATCGATCAAAGCATAATACAAATAATAATAATAATAACAAGCTGGTTTCCGAAGCTGAGGAAGAATTCAAACGATTCGAATCGTGTCCGACATATGAACGAGACTTGGAAAGATATATCAATCCGTTTAAACCAAATTGGCAATCAAGATATTACAGAGCTCTTTTTGGTATCAAGTCGGATACTACTGGGCAACAAAATAAAGATATATGTGTAAATTATCTACAAGGGTTGGAATGGACGATGAAATATTATACAACCGGTTGTTGCGATTGGAGATGGAAATATAAATACAATTATCCGCCATTGCTTCAAGATTTAATCAAGCACGTGCCTGTATTTACCACAGAATTTGTAGCACCCAAACCATTTAATCCTGTTGCAGAAATAGTGCAGCTCTGTTATGTCTTACCAAAAAGCAGTATAGGGTTGTTGCCAAAAAATTTAGGAAATGCGTTATTAAAAAATTATGATCATTGGTATAAAAGTGATTGCGATTTTATGTGGGCGTATTGTAGATATTTTTGGGAGTCACATGTGGAAATGAATGAAATCGATATTAACGAATTAGAACAATTTATTTTAGCAAACAAACATTTATTATTACGATCCACATTGGAAAAAGTATAATATAATAAATTATTTCTTTATATATAATATAATGACAGAGTATTTACAATTAGCTGTGTATGCTTATCAAAATTTTCCACAATGGAAAGAATATTTACAAGAGAATGGTCCTGATATAAGTGGTAGAATCAAAAGAATAACAGACGCTTATTATAATATTATAAATCAAGACATACCTCCACGTCTAAGACAAGTTCAACTACAAGAATTGTATGAAAATAAAAGAGACGAGTTAATAGATAAAATATATGATATACTACTTGACAAACAAGTTTCTCTTAATAATGTACAACTCTCACATTTTTTAGAAATCCATCCTGAAGTAATTGAGTTAATACGAGAATTATTGTTAAATGAAGCAATGTATATGCGTCGAGATTATGAGATAAAACGTGATAAAAAAACTGGAGCGGTTATCTCCGAAGAGCCAATTAATATATACAAAAAATTACCAAGTTCTCAGAATTCATATATATATGTTTTAGCATCTATTTTAGCTGACCCTACACCAGGGGGTGTTGATTTAACAACTGGACTTACAAACGTTACAGATGAAGAATTGAATCAATACATTGAAGAACTAAAATTTCGATACCGTCAAGAATATCCAGGATCAAGTGATGTTAACGTTAGCAGAAAGGAATTGGAAGCATATCTGGAGGAAAAACAAAGACGCCAACGTGAAGCCCTTGAAAGAAGCCAAAACGCAGACTCGGGAAGCAGTGAGGGGTCTCAGGATTCTCTTGGCTCTGCTAACGCATATTTAAGTAATTTAAAGGGGTCTCCTCAGACTTCTGACATTGAGAATAATAATGATGAAGGTAATGATGAAGGTAATGATGAAGGTAATTATAACGAAGGATCAAGAAAAAAACAAAAAACAGCAGGTGGAAGAAGAACGAAGAGATCAATAAAAACAAAACGAACAAGAAAAGGAAGGGTAAGAAAAACGAAAAGAGTGAAGAAATCCAGAAAATCTCGAAGAAAACATTAAATTGTAAAAGAAAAATGAATTTAAATACAAATATTTAAATATGATATTATTTAAATATTATGGTTAAGCATTGTTTAATACTTAATATGGATCACCGAACTGATTTGTGGAATAAATTAGAATCATTTCGAGACGAGTGGAAGAATAAAGGGAAAACTTTGTATCGTATATCCGGCACCAATTATACAGATAAACAAAATGTATTAAATGACTTCATAAAAACAAATAGAATAAATTTATCTGGATCCGGTTTTCGAAATACAAAAAGAGGGGTATTAGGTGAATTAGGATGTTTCAATGGGCACTATGATTGCTGGAAATATATTGTAGAAAACAACTTGGAAAGCTGTTTAGTAATAGAAGACGGTATTCAAATTTTAAGAAACGACTATAATAATATTTTGTTTGATACAAAATTAGATATCCTATTTGTAAATGAAGAAATGAAACGAACTGCTGAAAATCAATATATTGGATATGGAACACAAGGGTACATATTATCATTCAAAGGTGCTGAAACATTATTAAAACTGTGTTTCACACTAAGTGCGCCAATTGATCTACAAATTCGTCATCTATGTAATACACAGGAGCTAAAGGCCTCCGTGTTGGCAAAACCACTTTTAAGAAGAGATCATGATCGAGTGTCCAGTATTGAAGGAACAGTTATGAATGACCAAGAAGATTTAAATGCGAAACAAAGTCAATTCAATATAGTCCAACGAATTATTATCGGGTTGCTTGAAAAAAATATCAATATTGATGATTTCATATAAATTATAAATTTAGGATATTTATCTATAAATCAGAAAGCGTATTAAATATTTCGCGAATAAAACAATATGTTCTATATAAAACCTGAAATGGTAATGAAACCCACCACATCATCCATCGTAAAAAATCAGTAAGAAACATAATTCCATTCACTACTGTTGTATATACAATAGTGAACGCAATAAATACAATTGTTGTTGTTGTTATTGGATTGTAAATAAAAATACTCATAATATTTTGTAAAAAAATATAAATCCCTTGAATCACGCCAAGAGTGATCCCCTCTGGAATCGAAATAATCGCTTTTGAAAACAATATACCTGTGCGTTTCAAAGGACTATAAATATATAAATCAACCCATACATCCAATTCCATAATCTTGACGTCATCTAAAACCTTGCTGAAATTGATTCGTTGTTCAGCAGCAAATCGAATGTGATCTTGTTTTAATTTATTTTCACGCGCGACTTCAGTCTTTATGTGAACCATAATTTGATTTAAAATCAAAGTAATACGTTGATGTTCTTTCATTTCTATATAAGTCATAGGAAAATCAAGTTCGATCAATTTAGTGACATCATATAGCTCAAGAATTACTTTATCAATATATTCTGTAAATGTTATAAAAGGATTTATAAGGGTTGTTTCAATAATATTTGTTAGTTTATCATAGAGATCAAGAACAATTTTTTCTTCAATTTTATAAACCATTAGTTTAATTACTTGAAATTGCTGTATCAAGTTCTCTAAGCTGCGAGCCTGAATACTATCTTTAGGAAATTTTGTTAGTTGCTTTTGAATATTGTATTGAATAATAGATATAAAATTTGTAGTGTATTCGTATGGGATTCTATCGCCAACAATATAAATATAATTGTCGTGATAATTGATCTGAATAGTAAATGTATTGACGCAGTATAATTTGGAGTAAGTAAGCCACATATCTATATCTTTCTGTCGTGTTTCAGTTTTTTTGTCGTCATCTGTATTAAACAAATAATCGGTTAAAATTGAAATGGGGGTGACAAAATCGCCAGTCGCAAATGATGCTGTCGCGCTCACAAAAATGTCAGATTTAGAATATTTGGTATTTTTCTTTTCTTTAGTATTAGGGGGAATATTTAGGCGTGTCATAAAAAAATTCTCAAAAACCTTTTTTTCATTCGCATTTGAGATCACTTTAAGGCAAAATGTCTTACAAGTATCTGAAAAATTGTGTAACTTTTTATTTATATTGTCGATATAATTGTACATTATTGTTTCCGCGTCGTGTTCTTCGTGTAGAATGGTGAACAATGCGGTGTAAAATGTTTCCAATTGATAAATATATGAATTGTATTTTTCTAATATATAATCTACAAGAATAGGTTGGTGAGCTAATTTAGGCAACAAACTAACAAAAGTGATTAGATCTTGTTTATCAATTGGTTTCACTTCTTGTTCTTGGTCTTGATGTGAAAACACATCGGAGATTGTATAGTTTCCATATATTATACTGGATTTGTTGTATCTGTATGCGGATTTAGGCGGGTTATAGTAATAATCGCTTCTTGTAGTTGCTACTTCTACTGTAGTAAATAAAGTAAAGGATAATAAAGAAATCAAAAATAAATCAAGTAGCATTTACTAATTGTATGTATATTGAAAACAAATTTTAAATGGTTTCAATATAGTTTATATTCAAACTAACCAATAAAGTGTAGCATATAATAAAAATAATAACAAGGCACCTGTGTAAGGAAGGAATATCATACTTCATTTATATGTCCTGTAATTTTTATATTATTTGCGCATAATAATTGAGATTAAAATAGAATTTTATTTTCTAAAAAGGGTATATTAATAGATTTGAAATGTCTAAAAAAGTAATTATTTCCCATTTCCAAAGTAGAAATGATTTTATGCGTCTTCTTGAAAACAATCCTGGTCTGGTTATTGTAAAATTAGGAGCCAAATGGTGTGGTCCTTGTAAAAAAATTAAACCGGTTTTAGATGCTTTTTACGCAACTTCGCCTGACAATGTTATATGTTGTGATATTGATGTAGACGAGTGCACTGATTTGTATTCATATTTCAAAAGTAAAAAAATGGTGAATGGTATTCCCGTTATTCTACTGTATAAAAAGGGTAATAACAGTTACATTCCAGACGATTCTATAACTGGTGCAGATCCAGTAGAGTTAGATAAATTTTTCAGACGTTGTGGGCTACATTTGAAGTCGATTTTGTAATATAATATATTATAAAAGAACTTAAAGAAAGCAACCAAAATAAGTTAATGAACATAGAAGAACAAACTGAAAAATACAATGAACTCCTCGGACGACATTTGAAGGAAATACCCGGAAAAATGTTTGTATTTGAGATCACAAAATGCTGTAATTATAGCACCCTTGTTTATTTATATAAGGAAGATAAACTTATTGATCTCTATATTCAGGTGGCAAAACATTTTGATTGTGCTAATGTAGCATCTCTTCACATATTAACACCATTGGGCGAACGAATTCAAATTCCATTTAATAGCCATATGACGCTGAAAGAATTTATTTTAAAAAATACTCAACCTGATACGCGCAATTTAGTGCCTGTTTACAATCTTCCGTTACCGGTTATATATCGTATTTATTTCGATGATGGACACCACTGTTGTCTCCAAGTTACATAACAAATGTTATTATTACAGAGATTTATCGTTTATCTTATTATATTTATTTTATAGAATAAATACAATATGAATTACACAAATTCACAAACAAATAACTGTTATAAATCTGGTTCTTGTCCAAAAGGCGGTGTCAAAATTCGAGAAACAGCTCAACCAAAACCCCGTAATTCAGAGCAAGAGCGTCTCATTATGTCGCAAATGAACGCCCCTTCCGCTGTGAAAACACCTGTTAACTATTACAATACATCGCTCAACGATTTAGACCTCGATTTGGATCACTACTCTTTAGAAGATTTATACAGATTATTTAATATTCAGGGACAACTGAATGACCAAACACTTAAAGAAGCAAAAAATATTGTTTACAAAATTCATCCTGACAAATCCAGACTGGATCCGAAATACTTCCGTTTTTTTTCAAACGCATACAAACGTATATACGGTATATATGAATTTCAAAATAAATCCACATCAAAGCGTATGGTTGAGGAAGAGTATTACGAAGATAGTAATCGGTCTGTTTTAGATAATATGTTTGATTCAAATAAAACCTTAAAGGATCCAAAAAACTTCAATAGTTGGTTTAATGAAAAATTTGAAAAACACAATCAAGAAAATGATGACAATAGCAAAGGATATGGTGACTGGCTTAAATCCGATCAAGGTATTTATACTGTAAATGACAATATAACTAAATCAAATATGAATGAGGCATTTGAACGACAAAAGAAGCAAATACAATCTCTTACGGTATATAATGGTATATCTGATTCCTTTTCATCCTTTAGTGGTAGTTTATTAGGAGATCATTCTGACAATTTTACGGGTTCTAATGGTGGATTGGGATTTACAGATTTAAGGCAAGCTCACGTCGAAAGTGTTATACCAGTGACACTTGAAGATTATGAACGTATGCCGAAATATAGAAATGTGAATGACTACAAGGCGAGAAGAGATGGAACTGATATAACACCATTGTCTAAGCAGGAAGCTGAGCGAATGTTGATGGAACAGGGACAAAACTTAGAAAGAGAGTCCGCAGCACTGGCTTACAAGTATGCGCAACAATTGGAACGATCGAAACAAAATAATCAATCGTTCTTTTCAGATATAAAACAAATTAAGGGTTAAATGTAAAATAAAAAATTGAAACTTTTATTCATACCATAGATTTATTCATAGCTACAAAACAAAGATACAAAATATCCAAATAACGCACAACAAAATGCAGAATAACAACATTGATTTTGAACTTGAAGAGTTACGAGATACTCTTGTCACAAAATTATTAGCGATGGTTATAAAAAATAGAGAAAACCAGACTTCTATAAATAAATGTATTGATAAAAAACTTAGCGAGCACGAAGAAATTATCCAGGAACTTAAAAATAAAAATCAGCAATTGGAAGCTCACATTGATAAATTAGAAAAGGACCTTACTAACACAAAAGAAGTTATTTATCAAATAATTGGCGGGATTTACAATTCAGAAACTCAAAAAAATAATCGTGATTTACACACAGAGATATTGTATTCAACAGATCTAAATATAGATAAGGATCAACTCAAAAGAGAAAATATGTGGCCAACTACAAGACAGGGAGATGAAAATCAAGAAAGAATACAGCGAATAGAAGAAAAACTAAAGGGATTATTCGAAATAGATGGACAAGTAGTCGATTACAAAAAAACAAAGGCAGCATCAAAAAAATACAACATACCAAGTGAAAATTGTATTTCAAGATTTATTAATGAAAAGATTGAAATAGTTCCAGATGCACATTTAGGTAGAAGAGAATTGAATTTAGTATTTAAAGAATGGTTCCAGATAAATTATGGAAATATAAAAAGCCCAGCATTGATAGAATTAGAAGAGGCGATGGATAAAAAATTTGAAAAGAAAACGAATAAAAATGGATCCAAAGAATGGATAAACATCAAGATCAACAGCGAGGATGGAGATGACGATATTTTGGAGACGTTTTGGACGCATCGAATAACGTATAACCACCAATTTCCTTACTTCAGAAAAGAAAAAAATTAAAATTTATATTCAAAATAAATACTAACTACTAACAAAATTATATATAATTTACTACTATAATACTCAAAATTAATAAAAATAAATAATAATATTCTATTTATTTTTTTTTGATCGGTGGGTGTAATTATTACATTAAGAAAATATATCTATCATGAAAACAAAAGAAAAAATATAATAATATAATATATGTTAGTTGCAAATTATATAATTATAGTCATTATTATTATCGCATTAGGTATATTGTATCAAAAATATCTTGAAAAGCAAGCTTCAATAATACCGAATGATAGCTACAGTGAAATCAAAAAATATCTATTGAATGAGTCTTCTTTAGCTAAGAGTAAAAAGCCGATCCTTTGGATTTATATTCCTCACGAATACAACGCACGAAACTGGCTGAGCTTTGGATCGCGTAGCTCATTTGACTTAAACCAACCCTACTTATTTTTAACTGTTAGAAGCATCATTAAACAATGCGAAGAATCATTCTATATTTGTTTGATTGACGACAATTCGTTTGCGAATTTAATTCCGGATTGGAATATCAATATGTCTTTATTAGCCGATCCGATGTTATCCAATATTCGGCAAATGGCGTTGGCGAAACTCATATATCGATATGGAGGAATAAATGTTCCCATTTCATTCTTGTGCACGAGAGATCTAATTGGTCTTTATGAAAAGGGAACAAATGGAGATACGATGTTTGTCTGTGAAAACATTGATACAAACATTACTTCCACAACGGATCTATTTTATCCGGATTCCAGATTTATGGGAGCGAAGAAAGAAAACGTAACGATTAGGGATTATATTGATTTTATACAGAGAATTATTTCGGCCGATTATACTGCGCAATCCGACTTTTTAGGCGATTTCGATAGATGGTGCCACAAACGAATTGGAAACAAACAATTGCGTCTCATACCAGGAACGGAAGTGGGAACAAAATCAATGGATGAAGAGATGATCGGGGTAGATGATTTGTTATCAGAAGAATATATACACTTTTATCCAAAAATGTATGGAATATGGATTCCAGCAGATCAAATATTGAAGCGTAGAAAATACGAATGGTTTTCTCGTATGTCTCACGAACAAATATTCCAGGGAAATTTTATTTTAGCAAAATATATTATTTTGGCAACTGCACCTGACGCAAAAATGGGTATAATTGAACCATTAGAAAATAAACCTGATTGGATTAGCTTTTACAGAGTACCTCTTACGAACCAGACCTTGAATATATGGGGACCTATGCCGCAAAATTTAGGTAACAATGTGCCGCGAGAAAAAAATGCTGGTGATTTACCTTAAATTAACACACGCAGTGATATACAATATAATAATAAATAATAATATCAATGCACACAATCATTCATATTATTATTGTCTTTGTAATATACAGTTTATACGTACAATTTTCATCTACAATGGGAAATATTTGGTTAAGAACAAATAGCGAAAATGTACTTGTATTTTGTCCAATCAATCTATTCAATTTGTTATTACAACCTTTTATTGAATCCTATTTTTGGAATTTCCATTTTTTACCGATTAATTTTTGGTTTTATTTAATCGTATATTTGGGATTTTATTATGGTATAACT
>Ga0247722_10000441_pt1 | contig 25698 bp, 66 predicted proteins | sample MSEWelMarce3H_FC_FD_189094 | JGI IMG/M metagenome (GOLD analysis project Ga0247722, IMG submission 189094) | Subsurface sediment microbial communities from gas well in West Virginia, United States - MSEEL Well Study Marcellus 3H_FC | ecosystem: Environmental > Terrestrial > Deep subsurface >... | reverse complement strand
ATATTATTATATGTATTAGTTAAAGTACTATCTATAATATTATTATATTTATTATATACTCTTATAGTATTATATTTATAAGATTTAATAGTTAAACGATAATCTGGATCATTTCCAAAAACATCAACAAAAGCTTCAAAAGCCATCTGTCCTGATTTTCTAGGTGCTGGTTCTCCAACATGTAAAAATCTAAGTGGTCCATCTTTTCTATATCTTTTAATTGGTTGCCAAATATTTTCAATACCGTGTTCGTAAACATGTATTGGCGGAGTGACTCCGCAGTTTTCATAAACTTGTTTTACCCAAGGAGAAGTTGCCCATACTTCATCACATTGATTTAATGATTCTAGCCAACCCTCTTGTAATTTAGTTGATTCCCATGGCATGTATCCAATTTGATACTGATCTTTATTAAATTCAAAAAATTGTGGTTGACTAAAATTTAATTGAACTTTAGCATCCTTGTATTTAAAAGGAACTTTGTATCCTAGTTTTTGTAGACTTGTTACAATATGATATCCCGCATATCCATAACCTGTAGAAATATTTAAATTTCCTGGATTAGTATTAAAACTTAAAATCACGACTTGACAGCCTTTCTAGTAATAGGTTATGATTAATACCTTATGAAAAATAAAACCATAAGAGACACAGCCCTTAAATTGGGAATGATTGCACTAGTATGTGCTAGCTTTCCAGGATTTAACAACGCTGTTGCTCAAACAAGTATATCAAATGATGTACCACAAGCACAATACGCCTATATAGAGGACTTTAAGAGCGTTAAATCGCTGAGTGATGAGGATTTAGCTCAGCTACTATTCTGCGCTGGTTTCAAGGGTCGTGACCTTATTGAAGCCTGGGCAGTCGCTAAGAAAGAATCTAATGGACGACCACTGGCATACAACGGTAACAGAAAAACTGGAGATAACTCTTATGGAGTTTTCCAGATCAATATGCTTGGATCAATGGGAGCGGACCGAAGAGAAAAATTTAATTTGACTTATGATAAAGATCTGTTGGATCCATGGACTAATGCAACTGTTGCATTTCACATGAGTGGTGGCGGAAACAATTGGTCAGCATGGAAAGGGATGACTCCTAAAACTAAGGAGTGGATTGCAAAATATCCAAACTCATTCGAACCCTTGCAATGCAAATGGGACAATCCAGAAAGTAATAAGTAATGGACATCAGAATTGTCCGTGAATTTATAAAGCGTTATCCTAGTGAACTTTTTTGCGAGAAGGACAATAGGGCTTTATTGCCAAATTTAAGACATGATGATACAATCTATTTATATTGCCTTGAATGCAATGATAAGATAGAAATAGGATATAACTCCTACGACAGAATGAAAGCGGCCCTAGTTGGAAAAGTATGATGTGCTTGATAAAGGATACGTCCGTTTAGTAGACGTACTTGGAAATGACCTTTCAGTAGCTAATGCTGCTCGTGTGTCATATGACAAAGAGTCAAAGCTTCGTGAAGACGGATCACTTACTATTGCAGACCAAAAGCTGATAGACTTTTTGTGGCGAGAAGGCCATACAAGCCCTTTTAGACACGCAGCTATGACATTTGAAGTCTATGCGCCTCTTGTTGTCGCTAGACAGTGGTGGAAGTATGCAGTAGCAGGTTCCCATATTGATGACCAGAACGGCTGGAACGAATCTTCACGTCGATACATTACAGAGAATGAAGAATTCTATATTCCTCAAGCTAATGAGTGGAGATCAAAGCCAGAAAATTCTAAGCAGGGCTCTGGTGCTCCAATTATGGACGGTAAAGGACAATATTTTACACTTGCCCTAGAAAATTACGTTGCCAGTGGTGAAGAGCTTTATCAGAGAGCACTTGATGAAGAAGTTGCTCCAGAACTAGCACGACTATTCTTGCCAGCATATGGAATGTATGTTCGATGGAGATGGACAACATCTTTGCATGGTGTAATTAACTTCCTTCAGCAGAGATTAGAGTCTGATGCTCAGGTAGAGATTCAGAAGTATGCTCAGGCAGTTCAAAAATTATCAGAACAACATTTTCCTAATACATTTAAGGCGGTGGGCGTCTAATGAGTGATTTCGCCGCAGAAGAAAAGCCATCTGAGACAATTGACGATAACATTAATATCGTTACATATATTACTCTTTCTCGCATATACGACGTTCTCTGCTTAATAGCAGATGGTGTCGGAAAAGGCGAAGAAGTTTTGAAGATGATCGAAGCTCATCGAAATGGTGAACTACTTGGTCCGCTTCCAGCGTTAAATAGTGAAAGTGAAAGTGAGGCGGAGTGAAGAAGAAGGTTTTCCTAATTGGTACAATTGCTCTAGGTATGGGAGCAGGCGCCGTTGCCTTTGGCATATATGCATATGGGGCGGTATCCCAAATGCTAGAAGACTTTGAAGTAGATCTAAAAGAAGAAGTTGACGAAGACAGCCTTTTCTAGTATAATTATAGAAGTATTCGGTTGAGCTGTAGAGTTCCTGAATATTAGAGAATCCTCAGATATCCGCAGATCTGGGGATTTTCGCTTTGTATAAGCAAAAACTCAACAGGAGCCGATTTGAGGGTTCATTACGTATTGAGGCAATACGTGACTACCCTCCAAGGCTGAAAGTCTCTGATTTGGACCTCTATGGACGAATAAGGGATATTCTGGCAGATGGCGTATGTGGCATTTTTATCACTATACCTATATTAAGCCTTATACGCCTATTTAAGCCAAGAAGAGCTAAAGCTCTTGAGTTGCCGTTCCGTTCCTAATAATGTATACTGAAGATATGACAACTACAAAAAGTTATTTAGACGAAGACAACAATGGGATTCCTGATTTAATTCAAGCTCCCTCACATGCTCATGAAACTGTAGATATGTTTCTTGGCATTACTCAGATGAATGCTATGTGGATCCTTATGGGTATCATGGCTACTCATCACATTTGGATGTTCTTTAAAATGAGAAATTCAAATAAATGTGTTTGTAAAAGACAATAATATCTTAGTCGACTAGAATATATATGAGATTAGTTATCTGTGATCTGTGCAAAAAAGAAATCGAAGTTCGATCAGGTTTTGCACATTTCACACTCAATAACCATCTAAATAAAGAACATAAATCCTAGTCAACTAGAATATTATGTTTTCTAAAATGTTAATATAATATTTTTTTAGAAAATGTCTTTTCTGAATGCAATTAGCAAAACCAATATAGGTCCAAAGATAATTGTTGCTTGGATCCAATTCATATTAAACTCCAATAGTAGGGATACTGGGATTTGAACCCAGAGTCGTTTGTATATAAGACAAATGCTTTAACCAGATTAAGCTATATCCCCAAGGGATTAGCGTATTCGTATTACCGCCGACTTTTTCATGATCTAATCATATCATATTTCTAGTCAACTACAATATTAGCTTTTCTAAAATGTTAATATCTGTTTATTTTGTATGATTCATACTCTGAGAAGGACAAAACGGACAAATAGTGCGCCCATAGCCCTAATGTGGTGTAAATCACATTCAGAATGTCCGATTTGGGCGTTTTTTGAGTAGAAAATGTCAGTGGGGTCTGATAGGATACTAGTATCAAGTTAATCAAGGTGATTAACAAAGAAAGAAAGGAATTCAAAATGAATTCACTATTTGAACCATTCGCTACAGTATCAGACTACCCTAGAGGACTAATGAACCTCTGCCCTTGCGGTCAGGTAGTCCTAGCCCCCGCTCAGTATCACGAGGGTTTCCCTTGGTGGGATAACCCTAACAAGTGTAAAGAAATGTGGGAGACATCACACTAAATAACCTTGACTTTCAGGGTTCGGTCTGATAGTCTTACTACATAAGAAAAACTAAATAAAAGAAAATCCTAGGTGAGCCTCCCGAAAGAGCAAATAAACTAGGTCAGCAAAAAGGTTAGAAATACTAACCGAATAAAAAGAAAGGAATTCTAAAATGAATTCACTAAATACACTAACAGTAGTAACAGAGCCTAGCCACCCTATGGCTTCCTCTAACACTAAGAGTAATGAACTCTTCCGCCTTGCTAATGGTAACTACATTAGCCGTATGGCATATGTCCATATGGTAGCCTCTGAGGGTCTTATCTCTCACCGCTACCTTACCCCTAACGAAAGTAAGTGGGTATTCGCTAATCGTGTGGCGTAACTCACACGATCAAAACTTGACTTTTCCCTATCCCTACTATTAAACTTATACTATAAAAACTAACAGAAAGAAGAACAGTAAATGACAATCACATACTCACTATGGGACGGCGCTCAACTATTAGGCGTTGATTTCAAGGCTTCATCAGCAGATGAAATGAATAAGGCAGTAGCCGAACTACAAAAGGTTTCTAAAAATGTTGTAGCGCATATGCGAAAGGTAGAACAGAACTAATGACAATCGAACTAGATAACTACGGATTTATGCTTGACACAGAATGGTGCTATATCGCACTATCTTGGCAGTTACTTATTACCGCTGGCGTAATCTTTGCAGGTTACAAGGCTTACAAGAAATGGAAAACAACTAATGACAACTAATCGCCTATTGACTACCCTCGTGCAACTTGTTATGCTAGGTGTAACTATTCCCCTAGTAATCGCAGTAATCAAAGACCTTAAAGAGAATGGATTAAACTAATGATGACACGTAAAGACTACATCGCCACCGCCGAAATTCTAAACAAGCATTTCGATAATGCACCCGCTGGTCTGCTATTAGATTTTTCTAATATGTTTAAAAAAGATAACGAAAGATTTAACGAGGAAAAGTTTTTTGAAGCTTGCTTGGAAAAATAAAATGAAAGAAATAATTGCGTTAGTAATTCTCGTAACTTTATTTGGTTATCTTTTATTAATCTAAAATAAAAAAAAGTTTTTGCGGTGTGTCGACTTGACAGATCGCAAAAATTTCGAGGCGGCGTCGGGCGTGTCTGTGGATAAGTCTATGTGGTGCAAATCACAAAAATACTTTGAAAATACTGGCGAGTAACCCCCCAAAATGTCAGTGGTCTATGTTAGACTAAAGTCATAAAGAAAGTTAAGGAAAGTCCTTAAACTAGAAAGGAATTCAAATGAATTCAACAATTACAATGTGCAAAGAGCACACTCCATTCAAGCCTGCTATCTCTATGGTAGGAGATGAGCAATTCACATTTTGTGAAGTTTGCGAAAATAACATTGAGCGTTGGTATGATGATACCGACCCTGAAAGACTCCCGATGTGGAGAGATTGGAAGGTTTCTAAATAATGGGATATGTAAAATCTTTAGAATTAGAATACTATTTGGCAGACGAGCCAAAAGATGAACTAGCAACAATGCTAGATGAACTTATCTCGAAAGGAGAATATAAATGAAAGATTTATTTTGTAAAGGTTGCGATGAATTTGTAATGGAAATGTCCGAAGAGGATGCAGAATTTATTTCTGCCCTCTGCTCTAATTGTTGGGAGATATAATAATGCCACTATTTGAATTTACATGTTTTATAAATGTTGAAGCAGAAGACTATGACTCTGCTATTTCAATGTTTGATTCTAATTTAGAATATGGTGGAATCCGCCGTAGTGATGTTTATGTTGCAGATATAGAGGAGAAATAAAAATGGAAAAAGATATTTTTGGTTTTGAAAAAGCGATTGAATTGGATCACTTAACAAAAGAAGAATTAGAATTGTTAGCAGAAATGTTTTTTGATTATAAATAAATAAAAACAATTGCGTGTTGCACTTGACAAACATAAAAAAATCGAGGCGCACTCGGGCGTGTCTTTACAGGTGTGATTATGAACACACTAGAATTTTGAGCGTAAAAAGCTAATGTGATTCTAATCACATTTCAAAATGTCCGATTTGACCGATTACTGGTCAGTAGATGTCAGACCCCCCTGCTATAATTACTAGTATAAACAAACAAAAGAAAGGTGGTCAAAATGACTACACTAAATGAAACTCTATTCTCTACTATCGTTCACGAATACCATAATGGCGGAGTAAAATCCTCTTATGGATTAGATGCTTATACTCGCAAGGAATTGCTAAAGTATCTCTTCTCCTCTAAAGGTTGTAATTGTATCAACTGCCTGTGAGGTATCTCACACCGACTTTTGGGGCTAAATGCCTCAAAATGTCAGCCCCCTATGCTAGACTTATTCCTATAAACAAACAACAGAAAGGTGGTCAGAAATGACTTACACTATCAGACTAGAAACCTTCTCAGGTTCAGTATCAAAAATCAACCTTCCTTCTAAGGGTGCGGTTGCTCAATTCATCAACACTTATCCAACACAACTCCCTGTTGGTATTTCCGTCAAGTTCGATTGCGACTTGCTCGGTGTTCGTGGTGTTCTAAAAGGAAAGGCGGTAAAGTAATGATAACAATTTCACACACTGTAAATCTAATTGCAGAGATTGACGAGCACAAGGCTCCCGACTATGTAATTTCTGCTCTTGCAACAATGCCTGAAAGTTTTATTCAAAAACTTTTTGCTGAAAGTTTTATTGGTTCTATTGACTCTCTAAATGCAATGCAAGAAATAAATAAAAATAATTCTTATGCTACTTTGAAATGGGGTAAAAATTAATGTCTCGTTATACTCGTAAAACTTTTATTGAAGTTTCAAATGTCTTAGAATCTTTTTCAGATTTGATTGACCAATTTACTTTTGAAGATTTGGTTTTTGAATTTGGTGAAATGTTTTCTGCTGATAATCCTAATTTTGATTTTGCAAAATTTCAAAATGCTTGCGGTGTAAAAGAAATTTGTCAACTGCCAGAATTACACGCTCTGCTAAAATAAAAAATAAAATCCTGAGCACGATCTAAAACTGCTCAAGCTTTCAACTAAATGCAACACGCCCGACAGCGCCTCGCACTCGGGCGTGTCTGGGGATAACTTACGGTGTGTCTGTGGATAACCTGGAAATTTTTGTGATATTTATCACACGGCTTGAGCGTCTCATTATTTGGATTTACTGGCTAGTAATGTGAAAATGTCAGTCCGTTCTGCTAGACTTACATAGTAAGAAAAACAAAATAGTTTATGATTTACGGCGTGGCTTCCCTGAAATGTCAGTAGTAAATGATAGACTTGTATCAACAACAAAATGAAAGAAGGTGCCACTAATGGCTACTAAACTATACACAATCGAAAACTTGCTAATCGGCAAGACATACCGCTCTAACTCTCGCCACTTTGAGGGTGAAATTATCTCTGCTGAAAAGCGTGAAGGTATTTGGTATGGAGAAAATACCGAAGCCTATCTAATCGGCGTAAATCATAAAGGTAGTATCCGCACTAAGTATGCGACTATTGCCGTGAAAGTCGGTGAATAATAATGGGATATATTGAAATCTTTAGAATAGATAATGAAGGTGCGGGCTGGGTAGATTTATCCGAAGCCACACCCGCAGAATTATTAGACATTGAAATTGGATTATTTCAGGAAGGTGCTATCTAATGATAAACTCAGTAATGCGATTTGCTTGCGATGAATGCCACGGAGAAGGACTTATTTTCTGGGGCAACGAGTTAGACTACGATGTCGAAACTTGTCAGTGCCAAGAGGTAAAATTATTTACAACACCCGAAGGAGCATAACTATGGACTATGAGTATCTAGTATCTTGTCAGTATGACTATGAGGAAAGTCCTCATTGGAAGCAACGCTATGAAAGCGAATTTGACGCTTGGAAATCTTTCTTCAGTTTTACAGACTGGGGAATGGCTAACGAGTATTCAACAGTAAATATTTATACCAATACAGGTAAATGCTATACAAAAATATTCTATCGAGATGGAAGAGTGGTAACACGATAATGGGAAACAATACAGCAATTGACTTAGCAACTAACTTTGACCTATCGCTTGAACAGGCTATCGGTTATCACTTACAGGGTAATCACTACCCGCCCGTTCCACTTACTATGGTGCAACCTTGCATTGACGCAATAGATGCAATTCACGCAGGCGATGGCGATACTGAAATTGAATTGCCTGAAGGCGTATTCTATAAAAATAAAACTACTGCACCCGCACACGCAATTGCAGACCAACACCACTTGTCCGCTTGGCTACCAGAATGGGATTAAAGAAAATGCTAAAAGAAAAAGTTACACGCATTCAAGAATTGCGGAGATCAAACGCTGCAACTTATGTGCAATCAAAAAAAGTTTATTCACGAAAACAAAAATATAAAAATAAATATTCTGAATAAATAAATATGCAACGCACTGCATAAAAATGCTGGCGCAACACGCCCGAGTGCGCCACGGATTTTCCGAGCTTTGTCAAGTTACGACATTATGACATTTATCACAGAATTTGTGGAAAAAATGTCCGATTTGACCGATTTACGATTTGATAATGTCAGACCAATCCGCTAGACTTGTATTAACAACAACAGAAAAGGAAGCAAAATGACAACACCAGTAATCGGTCAGACATACACAACTGCTCGCTCAGGAGTAGAAGGAACAATCACAGAGGTCGTCAAGAACGATAATGGCTCTTATCGTATCAAACTTGATGTAAATGGACAACCACGCTGGACAACAGCAAAGAAGTAGTCAAGTGGGGCTACTGGCAAATGTCAGTAGCCCCTGCTACACTTATAGAGTAAGAAAAACAAACCACCCACCCACAAACAAAGGAAACAAATGTCAAGAGCAATCACAGTAAAGGTGGCAACACCAAAGGTAATCAAGGCACTAGAAACTCGTCTAGCACAACTAGAAAAAGACTATGCTACACAATCAGAAAAAGAAGCAAAGCACACTAAGGCTTATGAAGCGTGGAAAAAGCAAATTGGTAAGTGGGCTATTGACAATTTCTCAAAGTCAGAAAACTTACGCACAAACTATCGTTCTTGGAACAAGACACTAAATGTTGATTTTGACATCATAGTAAGCGAGAAGGATTTTCCTGCTGAGCCTGAAAAGGATTTTGAGGTAATCCACTCTCACACATACAAGGAAATGAAAGAGGACATCACAAATGCTCTCACAATTCTAAAGATGACAGATGAGGAAACAGTAAATGCTTCTACTATGAAGCAAATTGCTCGCTATCTCTAACTAAATAATCGAAACAGGGACAGTTTCTAAGAGTATCTAGTCCAATGTCGTAAGTAAGAACTCTTACAACCTGAGCAAGTTGTGAAAAGGCTCAACACAACAACTACCCGAAAGAAGGAAATATATGTCGCCAGTAATGGATACAACAAAAGGAAAGTTCTACCGAATTGGAGATACTTTCACAACAGGTAAGTCAGGTATTACAGGTTCAATTCGTGAAATTGTTTCTGTCCGACCAAACCTAACTAAGTTATCTTTGCAAACTGAAAATGGTATGCGGTGGGCTATGGTAAAAATTGGCGCATAAAAAATAGCGCAATATTCCTGAGCAAGAATTAAAACTGCTCAACACACCGATCTAGCTGCTTGACAAAACACGCAATTTTGCGAGGCGGCTTGTGATCAACATCACACGCTACTTACGAGTAGGAATTGAATTCCACTGAAATATCTGCTAGTATTAATATACACCCGAACGAAAGGCATAATCATGAACGATATTAATTCATGCTACTGTACTAATTACTCTATCTGCACTATCTGTGTAAAAGGTTACTACCGTGATCCAGTAATTGATTATATGGAAACACGCATGGCCGACGCTGAAATGGGGGACCTATAATGTCAGTGGCTCCCGATACAATTATTAATATGAAACTTAAACGTTCTAATGACCGAAAGGTGGCTAACCTTGTCACAAAAAATGGAAAGCAAGCCGCAATTGCAAACACGTTTGGATTGCCCGCAGGAAAAGACTTTTCTTGCCCTGGTGCAACGTCTATCTGTGAGACTGTTTGCTACGCTGGGAAACTTGAAAAGTTATTCAAAGGAGTAAAAACTAATCTGCTCCATAACTGGGCCCTACTTAAAGACGCAGATAGCGAAACTATGATTAATCTATTAGATGAGATGATTGTAGAATTTGTTGCTGATTGTGATAAAAAAGAAGCGCCTAAGTTATTCCGCATTCACTGGGACGGCGATTTCTTTAATGATACTTATACATATGCGTGGAAGACTGTTATTGAAAATCATCCTGATATTCAATTTTGGGTATATACACGAGTTAAGTCTGCAGCCCTTATTTTAAATAATATTAACAACCTCTCTCTCTACTTTTCAACCGATGATGAAAATGCTACAATTGGAGAAGAGTTAAAAAAGGATTATGAGGTCCGCCTTGCATACCTTGGAAAAACTTTTGCCGTAACCGCTGATAAGATGAAAGAATTGACTGGTAAAGTAGGGGCTAAGTGCCCTGAGAATAATAAGTCTATTCCTCTAATCTCAAGCAATGGGTCCGCCTGCGTATCTTGTGGCCTATGTGTTTATGGTAAAGCCGACATTCGATTTAGCGCTACTAAGAAATAGGAGATATACATGTCAAGAGAACGCACACGAGGATTTATTGGCCATAAGCTTGATCAAGCTAAGCTATTGGAACGTGCACGGGATATCCAGGTTGCAACTTATGACATGGACCCTATTGAATATATGAAGAGTCATTCTGTAGAAGATCTAGTACTAGTCATGATTGATGAGCCTGATGCATATGGATGTGCTAAGCATGCTGTTATTTGTGGAGAGGGGGTGGGTTGGATTCAAGATGAGTATCGCACGTGCCTGGTGCCTGTTTCAATTGGGTGGAGCGGTGATAGTCGAGTGTACCTAGGTGTCGATGTACTTAAATCTTGTTTGACTGGTGAGACCGTGGACCTTGCAGATTTTGTAAGAGTTTTTGGTGACCGTCTTGAATCCAATCTATCATTATGGCAATCTAAAATGTCTAGTGTTGACCAAACAAAAATATCTGAAGATAGATACGATTTGTCAAATCTAGTAGAAGCGTGAGACAATAGACTATGCGATACTATGATGTTCTTGGCTATCTAATAGGTTTTGGTTTCGTATTCTTACTTATGTTTTTCTTTATTGCGCCGTTTTTTATTATTACCGCACTGGTAAATGATAAAACTTATAATGATGTTAAAGCGCAAGTAAATGAAGACCGCCCAACTTTTTGGGAACAAATTACTAAACAAAAATAGGACTTGACAATCCCGCAGAAATGCGAGGCGGGTTATCCACAGCTTATCCACAGGCTTACGTGTGTGAATTTGATCACATTGAAAATCGGACATTTTTACCTATACGAATTGACATCTGTCAGTTCATCCTGTTATACTTGAAATAACAACAAAGAAAGAAGGAAATATGGCGCACGACCTCGAAAGTCAAAACGGCAAAACATCTTTTGCCTCATTCCGTGAACCTGCTTGGCACGGCTTAGGAACTGTATTTACTAATGAAGTAAATACATCTGAAATGCTATCTCTCGCAAATCTAAATGGATGGAATGTCCGTTTAGAAGATTTGGAAGTTCCAAATCACCTAACATCTGATAAGGATTATCAGTATGTCCTACGCACTAATCCTACCGACAATTCACAAACCGATATTCTTGGTGTAGTTGGTCAGCGTTATGTTCCGTTGCAAAATGAAGATTTATTTGCATTTGGTGATAACATTCTCGACGGCGGTGGTCGCTGGGAAACTGCTGGTTCAATCAAGGGTGGTCGTGTGGTATTCGGTTCTCTTGCTCTAGAGCGTGAAGTTGTTCTAGACCCTACTGGTGTCAATGATAAGGTAAAAACTTATTTGCTTATCAACACATCACACGACGGCTCTATTGCAATTCAAGCAAGCATTACACCTGTTCGTGTTGTGTGCGCTAACACTCTTAACCTTGCATTAGGTTCTAAGAAAAAGGGTGGCGTAAAGCAATCATTCAAAATTCGCCACACACAAACTGCAGAAGGAAAGATTGCTATTGCTCGTCAAGCACTAGGAATGGCAGATTTCTATATGGACGAATTCTCAAAGTTGGCTAACGCTCTCTATGAGAAGTCAGTCAATGCTAAGGAATTCAACGATATTATTCTCGCTGCTTATCCAAAGCCTGAGAAGGATACAAAGGGCGCAATTAAAAAGTGGGAAACAAAAGTGGATACAATCAACGATTTATACACTGGCGAATTCAACGGGATGATTGCTGGCACTGGTTGGGGCGCACTAAATGCACTAACTGAACGCCTTGATTGGGCTCGCACTGCTCGTGGTGGAAAGACCGAAAGTCTTCTTGCTGCTGCAAGTGGATTTGATGCACAAATCAACGCAGAAAAAAATCGCTTAGCAAAAATTGTTAAATCAGTTTTAGCAATAGCATAAATAAAAATCCTGAGCAAGATTTAAAACTGCTCACCATTTGGTCCATTAGCTCAGTTGGTTAGAGCGCTACCCTGTCACGGTAGAGGTCGACGGTTCAAGTCCGTTATGGATCGCAATAAATAAATATGCAAAGCTCTGCATAAATATTCGGCGCTGCGGCATATGATTTTGATCACATTACGGGCATTACGCAGATTACGCAGAAATCCCAGAATTTGTGGAAATTTAGAGTTGCGCTACCCATTACGGCTATGCTAGTATTAGATATAACAATTTCCAACCCGAAAGGAACAAAATGCCAAACTGGTGTTATAACACTTTGACTATCCAAGGTCCAAAGGCTGAAGTAGATATGATTAAGGATAGACTTAATAAGCCATTTACATTGGCACAAGAGACTTATGGTATGGGTGATATTAGTTCATCAGGCTTCCCGACCAAGTTCAAAGTAGTTGAATATAATAATCCTGTCTTTGCTTTCCACAATATCCACTCATATAAGGATGACGGAATTACTGATGAGGAATATGCCTGCCAGCCTTCTCGTGGTGATATTGATATGAAGAATGACCCTGATTGGTTCCGCAAATCTATTGAGTTTGCTAAGACTCAGAAGGATTGGTATTCTTGGAACAATTCTAATTGGGGAACTAAATGGGATGTTGCAGTTCGTGATGAGGAAGAATACTCAAATACAGAATTGCTTGAATATAAATCAGAGGGTGATGATAACTGGCTTGTTTATAAGTATGAGACTGCTTGGTCACCTGCCGTAACTATCTTAACTAAGTTATCTGACCTTGTTCCCAACTGTTTACTTACATTAGAGTATGAAGAAGAAACAGGTTGGGGTGGGGAGTATGAGATTGTTCGTGGTGATGTAAAAGAAATTATGTCATACGAGAATCGTTGCTATGCTTGCCAATCTTTTGATTGTGTTGACTACTGTGAAAATGATTGCGGTGAGTTCTGCTCCGAATGTAACGAGGGTTCTTGGCAGGATGAAGTAGCAATGGCAGAATGTGAGAATCATAAGTCGCTATTGCCTGTTAAGACATACACACAAGAGGAGGCATTAAATGGATAATTTAGTATCATCCAAGTATACCTTCGTCTGCGATCCAAATGAGTGTGATTGTTTAATTGAACTAACATCATCAGATGGATTTGGATTCCCATCTGGTGTGACAGAGCTAACATGTCCATGTGGCCGTAAGACTACGTTATTGTCAGTCGAACATGCTACACTTAATACACCTACTAAAGAAAGCGAACAAATGGAAGAGACAACAACAATCGGTTCAGATGCATTCCACTCACCTGCAGTGGAATACAACCCAAACATGCTAGTTACGTATAAGCGCATTCATGGTTACTCAGACCCTGAATTCACAACTGATAAGGTTTCATCTATTGAATGGGACCTACACAATGCACGTCAAGCACAGAAGACAAATGCAGTGCTCCTAGATAAGATTGATAACGTTCGCAGTTATATCAAAGAGCGCTTTGCAGATTCAGATGACCAAGAGGCCCTAACAGAGATTGCAGAATTCCTGGATATCTCTCTTACACAAACAGTGACTATCTCTGCAACAATCCAAGTTGATGTTGAAGTTGAACTTCCTCTTGACGAGGTTAATGACTTTGACGCACATTATTTCTTACAAGATGAGTTGTGCATTGATTCAAACAATGGCAATGTCTCAATTGAATCTTGGACAGTCGATAACACGGATGTTGACTGGAACTAATGATTACAACAATTAGTACTTCTAAGGTGGCCACCGCCCTATTCGAAGCCCTTAAGTTTGGGATAGAGGCGGACCACCTTGGTGGTAACATAATAGAGATTAATAGTAACTACCTAGAGAAGGTAGCCGCTGTAGTTAATAAAGTTGGTGCTACAATTTTATCAGAAGAGGACGTTAAACCAATGGCGCCCTATGGAGATGAGATTGGGGGGCAATCAACATATGCAGTATACAGACGGATGGACTGACGGGTACAGGCAAGCTAAAGACGATCTTCTAGAGCAACTAGAGGAAGCAGCAGACAAGTCTACGGACCCTGATGTAATATTTATGTACTCAAGACTAATAGATTTAATTGAATCTGGGGACTTCCTGGAACTTCAAGATAGAGAGGAAGAATAATGGCTTGGATTATTAGAGACGGATCCTTCATCATGTTTGCAGGGGTAACAGGAGCTGACGCTCTTGACAAATTTATCTCTGTTACGGAGAAGGAATCAAAATCACTGAGATCTAAAGCTGTTGCAGATTACTGCAGCGGTAAAGACAATCTCAAAGTAAATAAGTATACACTACGCTGGGAGTAATTTGACAAACTCCATATCAGTGGAGTAAAATAGAAGATGTCACGGGTAGGTGATGGTGTAGGTGCAGCTATCAGGATGATTGTCTATCCTAGTTGTTAAATAAAGCGCTTAGGCGCAGCCTGCATTCGGGTGAGCTGGGAATTCGGGGTCCTGGCTCACCCATTTTTTACCCGTGTGATCTTAATCACTTTACGACCAAATGGCTTGACACACTGAAAGTTTGAATGCTAGACTTAATCATACCTACTACGAAAGACGGCACAATGACTGCGGAACAACTAATAGAAAAGATATACGAAGAGAACTTTTCTCACGTAGACTTTATGGATAATATGGGCGGAGATTGCGATTGCAATATCCATACAACACTAATAACAATGGCTAACTATCTAGGAATAGAGGTAGAGTAATGTTAGGCTATACACAAAGAGATTTAGCAGATATGACATACGGGGTATGGCAAGCAGACTTGCTAGTTAATCCTGATGAGAATCCTGCTATTCATAATTATTTAGTTATGGCCCACGACTTCTTGCAGGGCCTGTGGGCAGAGGGGTACTTTGATGGAAAATAAAGCCAAGCAGATTGTTGAGTATATAAAGATACATTTGCTATCTGTACAACAAGACGCAGAAAAGCTTGAAAAACTAATGAATGATTTTGATGGCGACTATGATTCAGATGAGTATAGAGAACTAGAGATTACTGATATGAACAATACTGGAGAGATATACGCAACCTCTCATCTTTTGTCAGTGGCAACTGATATACTAAATGAAGACGTCCAAGGAAAGGGATACTAATGGAAACCGATACAACAGTATTGCCGCCGCACCTGCAGAAGATGATTGACGCAGGCGTCAGCGGTACAGATGTGCTCCACGGAGAACTAAAGAACCTAATGCTGATTGCTGAGCAACAGTATCAGGAGATATCTAAAGAAGAAGAAGAGAGTGACTTCTCAGACGCTATGATATCTATGGACCGCACACGTGCAGAGGGACGACTTGACGCCTTTGGCGAGGTCTATGCCTTAACATATCAACTAGCATTCGCTATTAACGAAAGGACTAAAGCCCGTGAACGTAACTAACCTAAAAGAACGTGTTGACGAAATGATCAAACTCAACAACACAATGACTAAGTATACTGAGACATATGTCAGACCTTCCCTTTCTGACATGTATGTATTTGATACTATTGTTTGTTTAATTAATGATAGCAATGAGGACCCTGAGAATTCTGATTACATTTTTAAATCAGACATCTCTGCTGTATGGGAGCACATCCTAAAGCATGACCTTGTGTTTTCTTTAGAGTATGGACCTGAGCAGTTATATGAAGAGATCCTTGACTATCTTGTGGAACATGACCATGCACTGCTAAAAGAAGACCTAGAAGAAATTGAGGATGAAGATGATTCTGACGAGTGAATACCTAGCAGAAGAATTGGCTGAAGCCTATCAAGTCCTTGCCTATACTGGTAATGATCGTATTGACTTTCAGTTTGTCTTAGACCGCCTGGCCCGTTTGATTACAGAGTTGGGTGGAGAAGTACCTGTAGAATGATTTGACGGTGACCTCACCGATATGCTAGAATGGAAATCAAATGGATAATCGCTCACGAGAACAGAAAGCGGTGGATAAACTTGTTGATTCAATTGCAGACATAAGGTTTCAGGACGGCAACTTTGCTTATATAATGATGAATCAGCCACCTAAAGTTCAACGCAGATTTATGCGGATATTCTTACACGCCATTAGATATTGGGCGGTAGATTGGAAGCACGAAAACTATCATCTAAAAGATGAGCAGACTGTGCAGACGGCAGGAATGATTAACACTATAATCGAAGATGACCCAAATGCAATCGCAATCATTGACAAGTATGAACCACCTGTAGTAGAATGGAATAATAACAGAGGAGAACAATGGACACAGTAGAACAAGAAATCCAGGAATGGTGTAAGGCTGACGGCGAGACCATTCCATTTGGCACATTGACTTATAGGGTGTTTGCTATGGTTGCTAAACTAGATAGGGATAAGGCTGAGGTTCTAGAGTTCTTACGTGATAACGATTTGGGTATCTCTTACTCTATTGGCTATCAACTTCAACACCTAAAGACAATCGAAAAAGAGGGTCAAGATGTCATCGTCGTGGCCTATAATAATCTGAAGAACTACTTCAGAGAAACACTAAATATACAACTACCACCTGCGGAGGAAACAAATGGGAGCACGGATTAATTTCGTATTCAAGGATTCAGAGACGGGTCCATCAGTAGTACTATATTCACACTGGGGCCAAGATTCCTGGCAGACAGATTTAGCGGCAGCAATGGAACATGCTAAACCTCGCTGGCAAGATGGCTCATATGGAACAAGGATGATTATCAGTCACCTTATCCAACATTCAATTCTAGATGAAACGGGATTTGGAATTTACGCAATCGAAGGTGATAACTATGACCTTGGTGAGCAAACAATCCTTATTGACTTTACAACCAAGACAATCACAGATAATGTCTCAGTTCCCTGGGACAAGTTTATTGCAGCATATTCGGGTGTGCTGATCTAAACACACGGCAGCTCTGGCTTGACAAAAGCCAGGGTATGCCGCATCGGATCAAATTCGAATCGGCATTCTATCATATTTACGAAGGCTTGTCAAAAATCACTGAAATCTACCATATAAAAATAGCCCTGTCAAATCGGACATATAGGACATAAGTTATCCACAACTTTATCCACATCCTGTGGATATCTATGTGGATATAATGTCAACATAAACTAATATACATTACGATGTGATCCAAATTTTCCCTGAATATTAATATAAATTTATTCTAATAGACATTACGACATGTGATCTATATTCACTGAAATGTTGACAAGTACTTATACCTATAGCTATAATGGATAGTACTCTTCCGCCGCCCAAAAGCGGGGCGGCAATAAACATACAACTATCCCTTGTATAGGTATATATAGAAGTAAATAAATATGATTAATTATCTGGGGAAATATACCCAGAATATGATTAAATATATAATTATTCATTATATTTCGTGCATTATTGGGCAAAATTATCCAAAAAAAACATTACGAAATCGCCCAAAATATCACGGAAATTCCCAGCATATTGTTATATCGATGCTATTGACATCCATGTTTTTATATGGTATTATCCCGCAAATGATTACGAAGGCTATTAAATATGATCGAATACACATATATAATTAATAGTATAAATCATTAGTATTATATGATATTCTTTTAGTAATATTACTCCACTTTGCTCCACTATACTCCACTTTATAGGCCTTTAGATAGCTCTACAAGGAGATATTAGGAGTAGGAGCAACCTACTCCTTGTTCAATATGGATCAATTGGCTTATATCGCCTTATATGCCTCTATATACTTAATGTAGCGTATATATATAACATAGGGAATAGTGCTATCTATTTCACACACCGCCCTATTCAGGGCGCTGTAGATCTTTTCTCCAGGACAGATAGGATTTAATATAAACTGCTGCATATGACAAAGCCATAACTATAAAACCGTACTGGTCAGTAGCAATGGCATAGGCGATCCAGATGCATTCATTGAGTAGGAGAATTAACCATCCGTAGATGGTCTTCTTACCTACTAGGAATATGCCAGTGACGCCAATTGCTGCCAGTATCCATGACCACATCATAGACATTTACTCCCTACATAACCCAATTCCTGGACTTTCTTCACATATGCTAGATATGCGTTATCTATGGAGTAACTCCATGTAAGTACGCCTTTACTAGTAATTCGAGTGAGTTCTTCTACCGCCGCCTCACTCACTTTTCGCATATATGGTCTAATTGATTCTGGGAACTTCTTCTGCTCATATAGGAATCTACCTGAAAGCTCCTGCGTAGCTTTAATAGTCTTAGCCTTATTAGACTTAGTCCTGTGGCCTATATAAGATACCATTGCATCTGCCTGATCTTTGACAGCCATATCTAGCCTCTCGCAAGAGGTAGTGTTAAACTTTACCTTAGCTGGCTTAGGTAAAGGCTTAGCCTGCCCAGACCAGTGCTGTGGCTCATTAGGTCTAGCCTGAACCTCTGGTTGGAATACTAATATGGTTAATATAATACTAACATAAATCGATAGTCTTTTATTCATTTAATCATTCCAATCAATGTTGTTTATTGATAGCCAATCAAGATATGTGACTATCATTAGTAAGGTCCTTCTACCATATATTGCAAATACTTATATACTTCTTTGAGTTTGCCGTCTTTTATCATGTTAACTGGGCTATCTTCAAACACTCTATTATATCCAAACATCCACTTATTGGCATTGTCTTCATCTCCGCCAACTAATATTAAGAGTAGCTCTGCAATATCATCAATGCTAGGGCTATCTTCCATTTGTACACCAGACCCTGTAATCACTCATGGTTTGATGAGTATCCCAATACTCTATATGCTCCTGCTTCATTCCGCATTTAACGCATCCCATTTCAAACTCCCCGTCAAATTTTTTCTCAGTATCCACCCAGACACTCATTTCTAGTGTGGTATAAACGTATCTTATTAATAATCTTCTTGCTTGGAGCATATAGCTCTTCACCGCAACAGGATGTCTTTAGGTACCATTCCCGTGCAAAGAAGTCATACTTGAGTCCGCTAGTATTCTTGTACTTATTAGCTACAAATGTAGCAAATGGGTCTGGTATTTCCATGTTATGGATCATATATTCAGTATACTATACTGATAGTATTCTAGTCAACTGCTTTTTGAGTAGGGATCATTGCCTTACATCTGCCACAATACTTATATGTTATGCCAGTAAATGGACATGATGCCGATGATACTAGATTATGTCCCATAGGCATACACATAATAATACTAATAATTTTATTTAACATTTTTATCTCCATAATAATCTGGATCAACTGTTCCAGTCTTTTCCCAATATGGAACGCCATTCTCATCATAGTCATCCCATGACTTATTATCAAAATCCATATCTTTCTTCCATTCTTCTAGGTCGACCTTATAGGTTGTTCCCCACCGCTCATATGGAAGGTTTAAGAACTTCCAGCCTATTAGATATAGATTGAACTTCCATCCGTATAGCCTATCCTCATCCATGCCAACAGCTTTAGTTAAACATTTAGTTGCTGGTCCGTTCAACGAGTTAGCAATCCATCGCAATGGTAATATGCGTGTCTTATGCTCAGGCGTTGAAAATAAATCTAGGCCTCTTCTACGACGGCTCACTGGTTTTCTTTTCTTCGTTATTTTCTTCCTGCATCTGAGCAAGCATCTGATTGGCAAACCTATGAAACTGTCTCATCTTAAAATGTGCTTCACCCTTAGCCTTGTTTTTGCGTCGCTTTAATAGCTTTTGTTGTCTCTTTTGACTCATCGCTTTGCCAGCACATTCTTTGAGCTAATTAGATCATACTTTGTTGAGTCTTCATCCTCAATCTCCGTTGCACTACGCTCTGTGTAATACACTGTATCTCCTACGCTTAAACCAATAATTGGAATAAGATCACCAATATAGTTCTGCTCTCCTGGCCCCATATCGATAATAGTTCCAGTCTTCATATCACTTTCTGATAACGCAGCAGAGATAACTAAACCGCTTTTTGTGGTCTTATCTTCTGACTGGTTACGCTTTACAAGGAGGAGTCCCCCGATTGGCTTAATCATTTGTTCTCTTTTCTTTAGATGTTTCTACCATTAAATTATACGCTTCTTGCTCTGTCTCCATGCCTAAAGCCATAAAGAACATCTTCTTGTCTGCACCTGAATGTAACGAATACCATAAGCCATCTTGCTTATCTTTAAATGTTTTAATAAAGCTTCCATCTTCTCCGCCATAGAAGTGTAGATCTTGTTCCGCCATTGTTAACCTTTCTTTTTCGAATGATAGTGTGCCCTGTTGCTTATAGATACACCTTCTGTGTAACTCCAGGTATTCCTACTCTTACGATGTAGGCTTCCACCAACTCTAACACACTACCACTCTAATTAGTGGAAATAAAATGAGCAGTTTACTTAGACTTGCTCAGGTCGTTTTTCCAACCACCCATTGGTTAGGAAATAAGAACAGTTTTAAGTCATGTTCCAAGACTGGTAGCAGAGATGGGATTCGAACCCATGGCCTTCTGGTTATGAGCCAGACGAGATAACCGAGCTTCTCTACTCTGCGTTGCTATATATTAATTATAGTCGATTAATAAATTCTTGTCAACTATTAAAAGTTTTACACATATTTATCCACATTTTAAATAAATACTAATGTATAATTATACTATTATGCAAATCAATATGACCCTCGAACTTATAGTATTATTAGCTGCTGCTGCATCAGCAATTGGTTATTTTCTTACTAAATTATTTAAGCTTTTTAGAACATGGTTTCATTTCATAACTGATTGGTACGGAACAGAAGATGCTCCTGGAGTTATAGAAAGACTTGCTGAGGGAAATAAAAGATTTGATTACATTGAAGGCGAACTTAAGACAATTAAGGAAGAGCTATTTAATAATCATGGATCTTCATTACGTGATGCAATTGATCGCATTGAAGAGGCTGTAGCTAAGCCAAAGCGTTCTTCTGCTCCCAAGAAGTAATATAGTTAACAATATAATCGTAAGGATATAAGTGGTAAAACACTGAATGATCTATTCTATCCTGCATTGGTATCCATCTATCTTCTTCTAATACACTGAATAATTCATACTGATAGTTAGGTGTATTATTAATCTTTTCTAGTGCTCGTCTAAACATTTGTATTGGTCTTGGTCCTCCACAATCATTCATATTTCTTTGACTCCCACGTATTCTTTTTATAATTATCTTCTACAAGAGTAAGTGCATTTAGCATGGCTGGATCATACACGTCATATTCATCCGACACCGACTTCCACTCCTGCCTTTTAAATGGAATTATCTGAACAATTGGAGTTCCCAAAGGTATCTTTCCTTCAAAGCCGTGCTTCATAAAGAATGGAAAATGAGTTGGAACATCGTGCTTATCTGTATCTACTACTGCAGATAAAGTTTGAAATGGAAGGTCCATTCTATTTAATGGGTGAGTAAATAAACATGACCACCCTGGAGGGGTTTTAATTATATTTAGATTACGCCACTTAAAAGCTATAGGAAAATACTCATCTGTTGCTTTCCAACCATCAATCTGTTCTTGCTGATGCCATTGAATAAATTCATATTCATGCGCCCATGCAAATGTAGCAGAAAGTGGATCAAAGTTTACTTCAACTGGAGTAGTGTACATATATCCAGCAGACATACCATCCATTACTGGTATGCATTTCTTAATAGTTCCTTGTGGCATAGCTGTTAATCTAGTAGGCTTTTGTGCAATAAACTTTGCACTTGGCTTATAGTTTCTAGGAATTTCTCTATACCATTTTGGAAGATGTTTGATTGCAGGTGTTGGAGCGTTTTCTGCAAAAAATCTATTTCTATCTATAGGACGAAAATGAATTTCGCCTTCTTTAATTTTATCTTTTTTAAATGGGTTGATCACGGACGACCAGCATCTTTCCAAAACATTTCTCTTCCCATAGAATCTGTTTCTGATAAAGCAGCAGACTCCATGTTTGATGTTTTAAAAATTTCCTGACCATCTTCTGGAAACATTTGTTTTAAGTTTGCAAGACGCATTGCGCCCGTGTGCGACGTGTGTTGCTTTCCATCAACATAGCTAATAAAAGTTGGAACTCCCATAACTCCGTGTGATTTAGCAACTTCTGGTTCTGTATCTATATCTATAAGAACATACTCCATATCTGGATTTTGCTCAATAAACTGACCAATTATTGGCTTCATTGCTTTGCAAGGCTTGCACCATTCTGCAGTAAAATGCACTAACTTCTTATTCATTTGCTACCCATTTCTTTTCTCTGTATCTATCGTTACCAGTTAAATCTTCTAGCAACCTCATAAAGGCTGTACATTCATCATGCTTCCACCAAACACTGCATACATATTTTTCTACGTTTGGACACTCATATAATCTTTGTTCTATATTTTCTACAACTTTTTCAAGAACTGCGTTTGCTAACACTGACTCATCTAGATAGAATGATTTCATACTTAGCTTTTTAGTTTGAATGGCTTCTATAGCCTCTTCCGTCCAAATTGGATTAATCATATATCCATTATACCTAAATATGGCAGGGGAGTCAAGACCCCCCTGCCATCTCTATATTTAGTTTTGATCAGAACAATGTCTGATACTTCTATTTGTTATTTATCTTAATAATCTTAGGAAGCTTTTCTTTTGGAATATTGCGATCAATATCAATAGTTAACATTCCGTCTTTTAATGTTACCTCAGATACTTCCATATATTCTCCAAGCTCAAAAGATCTTGTAAATTTACGACCAGCAATTCCTTTATGTAGGACTTCTGCGTCTGTTACTTCTGTAATATCTCCAGTAATCATAAGGCTACTATCTTCTACTGTTACTGTAATATCATCTTTTGTGAATCCTGCCACGGCTAAAGACAAACGATATTTGTCATCATCTAGTTTTAGTAGGTCGTATGGTGGGAATGATCCACGATTTAATTGGTGTAGGCTATTAAATCTTTCTACTTCACGATTAAAGCCAATAAAAAATGGATCTCTAAAAAAATCCATGCCGAACGTTGTTGTTGTTACCATTTTGTGCTCCTTTTAAGCGAGTTAGTGTGGTACCCCCCATTGGGCAGGTACCACACTATTATATCAAATTGTCGCTGTAACTGTCAAGTTACTTTGATTTTAAAGCAGTAAATGTCGCTTTATCTACGATACCAGTTACTGGTAGCTTTGCTTTCTTTTGAAATTCTTTTACTGCGTTTGCAGTTCCTGAACCAAAATCTCCGTCAGCTTTGATTTTAAGGAGTGCTTGTACATTCTTTACACCTTGACCCTTAGATCCAGCCTTTAGTGGCTTAAACTCTGCTGGAGCAGCCTTAACAACTGGTGCTGCAACCTTTGCAGGTGCTGGCTTTGCAGCCTTTACAGGTGCATCTGAAGATCCAACCTTTGATAGTAGTGGTGTATTTTCTTCTCCAGCATAAACTGGGCGTCCCCAACCAACTACTGCATTCATAAGCTTTAGCTTATTATCCTTAACGTATGCACGAGTTTTTTCTACGCACATTCCGCCATTGCGTTGATCTCCCTTTGCAGTTCCTGAAGTGTTTCCTTCAATAACTTGGATTGTTCCGTTTCCATTGTTTTTAATACAAATACCAACGTGTGAAATTCTGTTGACGCCATCATCTGGGAAATCAAAATAAATCCAATCTCCTGCAGTTGGCTCATCATTACGAGCATCTGCCCAACGATCATTCTTCTTAAAGAAGTCTGCTGCAGCAACAGTTGATGCTGACTTTGGGTACTTCTTTGGATCTAGTCCAGATGTAAATGCACACCAAGAAACAAATGACTGGCACCATGGAAGGAAGTTAGCCCCTGTCCACTTACCGTACTTTGTCTCGTTATCTTTAGGACCTTCAATAGTCCCAACTTCTTTCTTTGCAATCTCAATGATTGCTTCTAATGAGCCCTTTGTGGCCATAGTATTACCTACCCTTTTCTAATATATATATTATGTAATCAATTACCTGAGTTGGAGTCCAGGCTTCTGGAAGTTCAAGTCCGCTTATTTCATTAATCATTTTATCTCTGATACGGTCATTGATGATATCTAAGTCAATGTCCATTTTTCTCCAATAAATAAGGGGATAGATTAATTATAACCTATCCCCTCATTCTGGTCAAACTACGCTTGCTTATCTACCTTAGAAAATGCCGCATTGATTTCTTCTGAGCTAAGCTTTCCATCATCTAGGAATGAGCGAGCTAGTCTTTCAACTACTGTTGCTACACCCAATAGTCCAGCCATTGTTACGGCTGTTACTGTGCTTATCCCTACTACTGCTCCTGCACCAATTACTGATAGTCCTGAAGCTGCAAATACAGCAACAATTCTTAAGAATATATTCCAAAGATTTGTGACAGCGCCTCCAAGGACCTCTGCACCTGTTGCCTCATCTATTATTGTTAGATCTATATCTTTCTTTTTTGCCATTATTTTACTCCTCCCTATTGCGAATAGGACTTGTTAATATCCATAGTGCTGTTGTAGCTATAATTCCATAACCAACAATTGTTTTAGCACTACCATCTAGTACAACCCAGGCAATAAACATTCCAAGGAGAGTCCATGCCTGATCTACCATATCTTTTAGGATATTCTTTATTATTCTTACCATCTTCTTCCTCCTCGTGAACCTGGTGAATTGGCTCCTGAGCCTCCACCAGAACTTCCTCCGCCACTTCCGCCACCTCCAGTGGCTCCTCCTGTAGCAACTGCTGCTGCATTAATTGCTGCACCTGCAGCAACTACTGTTGCAACAACCATATCTGTTGCCTCAGCTCTTTCTTCATCAGACATATCTGCACCAATCGCACCAAGTGCAGCGAATGCTGCTGCTGGATTTGTAAACGCTTCTTGTAGTAATGCGCCTGGATTTTGTAACAATTCTACTTGTGCTGCAACGGCTGCAGTAATTACAACGGCATTTCCATTTTCATCTGTTCTTACATCTACTGGTGTTGCAGGTGGAAGATCTTTATATTCAATTCCAGAAGCTTTTATGTCTGCAGAAGTTACTGCTTCTCCTGGCTTTAAATCTGCAATAAGACTTTCAACTACTGCGTCTTTTTGTTCTTTAGTTAATTCTTTACCTGCTTTAGCATCTTCTATTGCTTTCTCAAGGGCTTCTTTATCTGCTTCTTTTGCTTCCGCCTCCGCCTTTAATCTATCTGCTTCTGCTTGCGCTGCCTCTGCCTCTGCTTGCTTTGCTTCTGCTTCTGCTTTAGCGTTTGCTTCTTCTTGTGCCTTAGCTTCGGCTTCTGCCTTTGCTTGCTCTTCAGCTTCTCTTGCAGCCTCTGCCTCTGCTTCTAATCTATCTGCTTCTGCTTTTGCATCTGCTTCCGCTTGCTCTTTAGCC
>Ga0247722_10000440_pt1 | contig 25724 bp, 22 predicted proteins | sample MSEWelMarce3H_FC_FD_189094 | JGI IMG/M metagenome (GOLD analysis project Ga0247722, IMG submission 189094) | Subsurface sediment microbial communities from gas well in West Virginia, United States - MSEEL Well Study Marcellus 3H_FC | ecosystem: Environmental > Terrestrial > Deep subsurface >... | reverse complement strand
TGTGGCGCGTGGTGTCAATGTGATTCAACAAAACCTTAATCAAGGTTTGGCCAATTTTGGTGATAACAGCTTTGATAGCGTGATTATGACTCAAGCTCTACAGGCAGTAGAAAAACCTGACCAGTTGTTAAATGATATGTTGCGCGTGGGCAAACAAGCCATTATTACTTTTCCTAATTTTGCCCATTGGAAAACCCGCAGTTATTTATTTTTAAAAGGTAAAATGCCCGTTTCTGAAGCACTACCCTACTCTTGGTACGATACACCTAACATTCATTTGTGTACCTTTAAAGATTTTGAAGTGTTATGCCAACAACTGGATATTAAAATTTTGAATCGTTTGGCAGTGGATGATGACCAACAAGGTAGTATTTTGATGAAACGATTTCCCAATTTAATGGGCGAAGTAGCTATTTATCGGGTGAGTCGTTAACTTTTATCTTAAGCTCTTTAAAAATCACTTGCGCATCAAAACATTACTTCTATGATCGCTTCCCCCCAACCTACAGGATAGTTAGAATGAAATCACAATTATTAATCTCAGCATTGTGTTTGGCTTTATGTAGCACTCAAAGCATTGCCGCTGACAACGAAGGTTTGTATGTTGGTATTAAAGCTGGCATGTTAAAGACTGATTTATCAGATGTTGGCCTTGATACCGATGATGCAAACACTTTTGCCTTAGTTGGAGCTTATCAGTTTGGTAATGGTTTTGCTGCTGAGCTTGAGTTTATTCCCAGCACCGATGTTGATGTGAGTGTTAATGGTATCAACGTGGGAACAGTTTCGATACAAACGGTCGGTGTTTATGCCGCCTATCGTGTTAAACCTAGCACTAGCCCCGCTTATTTTAAAATGAGAGCTGGTTTATTAAGTGAAGAAGTTGATGCGACTGGCACAGCTGGTGGTTCTTCCTCTGAGTCAGACTCAGGTTTATCGTTTGGTTTAGGTGCTGGTTTTAATGTCAATGCTAATATCATGCTTGAGGCAGAATACACATTGATTGAACAAGACGTAGACTTTTTATCTGTTGGCTTAAATGTGAAATTTTAAGTAATCGATGTGGCGCAAGTCGGTCGCGCCACTTTTATTTCAATGCTGCTCAACTCACAAATCTTCTTTCCTTAATTAAGAGGGATTTATTCAAATTCTAACACATCAATCGTTGGAGGCATATTAAAGCGTAACGGCAAACCAATCATACCAATGCCACTACTGACAAAAAGCTGATTATTGTTGGGTAAGGCATACCATCCTCGCTGATAACCTTGCTGGGTGACTGTCTTTAAAATTTTATCAGTCACATAAGGCAAATTGACTTGTCCACCGTGAGTATGTCCTGCTAAAAGAACAAAAGGATGCTTTAGACTGGGCAAACTATAATAACTGTCTGGATTATGGGTCAATAATAACATCGGCTTATCTTGTATATTTAAGGCCAATAATCGCTCTTGACCAACCGCATTCACCACAATATCACCAATACCTGCCAAACGTGCCACACCCAAATCGACACTTTGGCCATCAATTGGCCGCACCTTGTTGGCAATTAACGCTGCTTTTAATTCCTTTTCTAAGGGTGGGCCAGGCCGTTGTTCATCGTGATTGCCCACCACCGAATAAACCACCGTTTTTAATTGGCTAAACGGTTGTAACTGTTGAGCTAAATCAATTTTTTGAGAGGGTTCATACGTCCAATCGCCTGCCACCACAATAGCATCCACATCCAAAGTATTTAATTTATCCACCAAGCGCTGCATTTGTTGCGGTGTCGAATACAAGCCATAGTGCATATCACTAATCAACGCTAATTTCAGCGTATAACCTGTTTTGATAGTGCTATATTTGACCACCAACAGATTAGGCTCAATAAAACGTGCATAAATGCCTAATGTTCCGCCAATCAGCGCAACCCACAAAAAGCCCAACGAAACCTGTTTGTGTTTAAAACCCACAATGACCCATAATAAAAAAAATGGCATTAAATAGCTTTGATAGTACAACATCGTTTTAAAGATGGTTTTATCTTCATTACCTAACCACGCATTTTCGGCCTCCTGCCAAGCTAAACCTGCCAAAAACATGGCCAAAAGCAGCAAAAAAATCAGCCCATATACAGGTAAATGTTTACTCATCATGCTATTGACTCTGTTTGTCTAAGACCGTTTAAGTCTGAATCTGCTACTATTGGCTCATTTAGGACTTACACGCTTGTTTCGACTTTGTTCAAGACAAGCATTAGGTGTAATGCGTAAGTCCTGTTATTATAAGCTATCAGCGATGGATTATTTATGCAAAAACTGGTTATTGCTACGGGCAATCAAGGCAAGTTACACGAACTAAAAACGCTACTGACAGGTTATGCTTTTGAATTGATTACCCAAAAGTCCTTAAATATCAGTGATGCCGATGAAACAGGTTTAACATTTGTCGAAAATGCTTTAATCAAGGCACGTCATGCCGCCACTATTTCGGGGTTACCTGCTTTAGCCGATGATTCGGGATTATGTGTTGATGTGATGAATGGCGGGCCGGGTATTTATTCCGCGCGTTATGCAGGTGCAGGCGCAAAAGATAGCAGCAATAACGAAAAGCTCCTGCATGATTTATTGCCATTTCGTGGTCAAGAACCGATTAAAGCTCAATTCGTGTGTGTATTGGTTTTTTTGCGTCATGCCCATGACCCGTTACCAATTATTTGCCAAGGCATTTGGCATGGTGAAATTTTGGCTGCTAAACGTGGCGAACAAGGTTTTGGTTATGACCCTTTATTTTGGTTGCCTGAGCGTGGGTGTAGTAGTGCCGAATTAGAGCCGAGTGTCAAAAATCAAATGAGTCATCGAGGACAAGCGATGAGTCAGTTAAAAGCGGCGTTGGCTGAATTCACATTTTAGTTGGTAGTGTGGGTTGACGTAGGAAACCCACAATTGACATTTAATTATCGTGGGTTTCGTTTCTCAACCCATCCTTGTTACTGCACTTTTTAATTAAAAAGACGCATTACAATGCGCCCTACGCGGGCTAGGAACAGGATATATGATAAATCAACCTGTAGTGTTGTCAGAAGAGTTAAAAGCTTATCTTGAGAAACTGAGTATTTATTTTTATCCTCAATTTGGGGAACCATACAAAAAAGAATATGACTCATTTTTTGATGGATATATTTTGAATGACAAAAATAATAGTTTTCTTATTTGTATCGGCAATGAGTACCACCCTGATTTAGAGCCCAGAAAGCATTTTGTTTTTGGAAGGGCTGATATGATAATTCAATTTTACACTGTTTTTCATAGAATTTTACCGATAGAAACCACACTTTCAACTGATGGTGGAATGATAATCGAATGGAATGTTTTTATTCAGAAATGTAGTGCGATTGATAAAGGGAATAAGATTGAATCAATTAGCATGAGTGACGCTAAAGAGGCTATAACTGATTTAATATACTCATTGAAAGATGTGACTGGGTTTGATTTGTCAAAAATAGCTGGCATTAAAATAAACTTTAGGAATGCAGAATGACAAAAAGAACACATAAGGCGCATGACAATGCGCCCTACTTTTGCTTTATCCCCCACATCTAGCCAAAATCGCTTGCCATTGCGCCTCACTGACAGGCATTAACGACAAACGATTACCCTGCCGCACTAAAGCCAAATCAGCCAATTCGGGCATGGCTTTTAACTCAGTGAGTGACAGGGTATCATTAAATTTTTGTACAAACTCCACATCAACGCCCGTCCAACGTGGTTTATCTAACGTTGCTTTTGGCTCATAGTATTTATGCTCAGGGTCAAACTGTGTAGGGTCATCATAGCCCTCGCGCACAATCCGCATCAAACCCACAATCCCCGCCACTTTACAATTGGAATGGTAAAAAAACGCCATATCCCCTTTTTTCATTTGCCGTAAAAAGTTGCGTGCCTGATAATTACGCACACCATCCCACAACGCCACTTGCCGCTGTGCCAAATGGTCAATGCCAAAAACACTCGGTTCAGACTTCATCAACCAATAAGCCATTTTTTATGTCCCCATTACCGCCGTTAAGTTTATATATTCATGTGCCTTGGTGTATTCGCAAATGTCCTTATTGTGATTTTAACTCCCACACCAGCCCACAAAGTTTACCCGAAGCCGAGTATATTGCCGCACTTTTACTGGATTTAGAACAAGATTTGGCATGGGTACAAGGTCGTGCCATTCATAGTGTGTTTATTGGTGGCGGCACACCGTCTTTGTTGTCACCACAGGCTTATCAACATTTATTTAGCCAATTAAAACAAAAACTTGATTTTGAGCCAAATTGTGAAATCACCTTAGAAGCCAATCCTGCCACCATAGAACATGGTAGTTTTGAAGGCTATTTAGCGGCAGGTATCAATCGTTTATCGTTAGGAATTCAAAGTTTTAATGGCCTACAACTCAAAAATTTAGGGCGGATTCATGGCCAAAGTGAAGCCGAAAAAGCGATTTTACTGGCCAAACAAGCAGGCTTTAATAACTTTAATTTAGATTTGATGCACGGTTTACCCAATCAATCCTTAGCAGATGCCTTATTAGATATTGAGATTGCGCTAAGTTTTAATCCACCACATTTGTCATGGTATCAATTAACCATTGAACCCAATACCGCTTTTTATCGTCAACCGCCCACCCTACCCGATGATGATACCTTATGGGCGATTCAAGAAGCAGGACAACAACGCCTCGCGCAAGCAGGATTATTGCAATATGAAGTGTCAGCTTACACACACGATAAACCAAGCCAACACAATCTCAACTATTGGCAATTTGGCGATTATTTGGCGATTGGTGCAGGCGCACATGGCAAAGTCACTACAGCCGAAGGCATTTTCAGATACCGTAAAACTCGCCTACCTAAAGATTATTTAGCGGCAGCTCCCATTCAACAAGCGCGTTTAGGCTTAGAGCAAGTTTCTAAGGAAGATTTAACGTTTGAATTTATGATGAATGGCTTACGCTTAAAACAAGGTGTGCCTATAGATTACTTTAATCAACGGACAGGTTTAGACTGGTCATTACTCCAAGCACAACTCGCCCCTGCCTTAGCTAAAAACTGGCTGAGTTTAGAAAATAATCATATTCGTTGCACCGAATTAGGCTTTAATTATTTAAATGACGTGCTAAGCTTGTTCTTGAAATAATTTGATACATTTACCGTGTATCCCTTTTTAAAGAAGAACTCTCATGAAAAAATTAGTATTAAGTAGCTGTTTATTGGTGTTATCGGTATCAGCTCAGGCACTTGATTTAAAACAACTTGGCCAGCAAGCGGTAAATCAAGGCATTCAAGGTGCAGTAACTGGCGCAATTGAAGGCAAGAGTGGCAAAGAGATTTTAAAAGAGACAGGCGAACAAACTAAACAACAAACGCAACAGCAAATTCAGCAAGAAGCCGCTGACATGGCCAAAAAAGCCCCAACGGCTGACAACAATCCCATGGGAGCGATTGCCACCGATATTGCCGCACAAAAAGCGGCTCAAAAAGCAGGTGGTGGTACAACAGGTCAATTAGCGAGTGATTTAGTCAAAGGCGCAAGTGGTGCGTTACAAAACAAAATGACACCGCCAGCAACCGCTGACGTTGCATCTGCTACTACCCCAATAGCAGCCGAAGCGCAAAAGTCAGAAGCTACTCCCTCCACCAAAAAAACCACCTCCAAAGCAAAAAAAGCTCCTGCTAAAAAGAAAACCACCGCTAAAAAATAAATCATAAATTGATTTATTTTTAACAAACAATCTGCATACACTCCATGACAAACTAAAAAATTATCATGGAGTGGCTATGTTAAAACGATTATCATCTTTCTTAATGCTGCTATTACCCTCACTCTCTTATGCCAGTACAGGCAATGACTTTAGTCATCAACCTGTTGGCTTTATTGTATTGGCCTTATTTGTTTTATCGTATCTGTGCGTTATTTTTGAAGAAAAAACCCATATCAAAAAGTCTTTACCAGTCATGCTTGCCGCAGGTTTAATTTGGATAGTCATTGCACTTAATTGGACGGGCGATAGCCACGCAGTTGAAGATGCGGTTAAACATTATTTGCTCGAATATGGCGAATTATTGCTGTTTTTGCTCGTCGCCATGACCTACGTCAACGCGATTACCGAACGGGGTATTTTTGATGCGCTACGGGTGTGGTTGATTGGCAAAGGTTTTAGTTATCGTGCCTTATTTTGGTTAACAGGTTTTTGTGCCTTCTTTTTATCACCCGTTTTGGATAATCTAACCACTGCTTTAGTATTGTGCGCGGTATTACTCGCCGTTGGCAAAGATAATCCTAAGTTTATTAGTTTGGGAGCCATTAACATCGTGGTTGCCGCTAATGCTGGCGGCGCATTTAGTCCTTTTGGCGACATTACCACCTTGATGGTATGGCAAAAAGGTATGGTTGAATTTTGGACATTTTTTAATTTATTTTTACCCAGTTTGGTTAATTTTGTAGTACCTGCGGCGTGTATGTCGTTTGCGATTAGCCGTGACATTCCTCCCACTACCCAAGAGAAAAGTCCTTTAAAACGCGGTGCGTGGGTGGTACTGGCCTTGTTTATATTTACTATTGTCTTAGCGGTATCCTTTCATAGCTTTTTACATTTACCGCCATTTTTAGGGATGATGACTGGTCTCGCCTTGCTCAAATTTTATGGTTATTACTTAACCAAAACCCACCATAAAACCATCAACGACAATCCTAATTATGGCCAAATTGGTGATATTGGTGCTTTTGATAGCTTCAAATTTGTAGCTCAAGCGGAATGGGATACGCTGTTATTTTTCTTTGGCGTGATTATGTGTGTCGGCGGTTTAGGTTTTGTTGGTTACTTAGAATTAGCTTCTAATTTGTTGTATAACGATTTAGGTGCAAGCACCGCAAACATACTGATTGGTTTATTGTCGGCAGTGGTTGATAACATTCCAATTATGGTTGCAGTACTGCAAATGAATCCACAAATGGATACAGGCCAGTGGCTATTAGTCACATTAACGGCGGGTGTAGGCGGTAGCTTGTTATCGGTTGGTTCGGCTGCAGGTGTGGCGATGATGGGACAAGCTAAAGGTTATTACACTTTCTTTAGTCATCTTAAATGGTCATGGGCAATCGCTTTGGGTTATGTACTCAGCATTGCTTGTCACTTTTTGGTCAACAAGGCTTTGTTTACAGGCTAATCCCCTTCGACTCCGCTTCTAAACCTCACCCTAGCCCTCTCCTACAAGGAGAGGGGACACCATCGCTGAGTCTCTTCTCCCTTAGAAAGTGAGTGAAAATAGTTTTTTAAAACACAATACGGCGTTGCGTTTTGGCAAACTCATCTTCATCATCTGCCTTGAGAATATCTTCTAAACGCTCTAACAACTTCACAAAATCACGACCACGAACGGGTTTAGCAATCATAAAAGGCGTAGGCGAATTAGCAGGCGTTTGTGTCGAATAAGCAACCACGACATGACCCGCCTTGGCATCACGCAAAGGTAACTTTTGCGCGTATAATTCAAAATCAACCACAATCACATCCGAGGTAGGACTATGCTCTTGATACGTCCACTGATTATCGCCCCGATCACCAAAAGTAGTTAATAGCGATTTAAACAGGAGTTTGTCTTGTTCATCGGCAATCACTGAAAAAACATAATTTGAAGTCATACTATCCATCCTATGTGTAATAACGTGTAAATTTGTCTGCTAAATACTACCTTGTGCGGATATAAGCAGAGCAGCAAAATTAAGGTCTGAAATTTAATAATTATCATGTGATAGTTATGTTGATTTAAGATGAAAACCCTTGTTTTCGTCAAGTTAAATTGCGTGTTTTTGCTGTGCTATTAACACTTTGTACCAAACAAAAAAACGGCGTTATAAAAACGCCGTTTTTAGCTCAGACTAGGCAAAAAACTTTACTCATAGGACTTACGCGGTTATCGCTTATTTGTTCACATTTCAGGCATTTTCAATGCCCTTATGCTCACAAAACGCGCTAATTTTAGCAAAATGCGTAAGTCCTGACTCAATTAAGCACGTCCCATCCGTTTACGCTCATTTTCGGTGAGGTATCTTTTGCGGATACGAATTGACTGTGGAGTCACTTCGACCAATTCATCATCTTCAATAAACTCTAAAGCACGCTCTAAAGTAAAACGAATCGGCGGTGTTAAGACGATGTTTTCGTCAGTGCCTGCGGCGCGAATGTTAGTTAATTGTTTGCCTTTGGTGGGGTTCACGGCCATGTCGTCACCACGTGCATTTAAGCCAATGACCATACCTTCATACACTTCAACACCTGGGTCTAAAAATAGACGACCACGTTCTTGTAAGTTAAACAAGGAATAACCCAAGACTTTGCCTTGTACCATCGACACCATAACACCATTTTGACGCTTGGCTACACCACCTGTTTTCATCGGGGCATAGTGCGAAAAGCTAGAGGTCATAATACCTGTACCCGAAGTGAGTGTTAAAAACTCAGAACGGAAACCAATGAGACCACGTGAAGGGACAGTCGCATCAATACGCACTCGACCTTTACCATCAACGCTCATATCGGTCATTTCGCCTTTACGGAAACCTAATTGTTCCATCACAGCGCCTTGATGTTGTTCTTCGACATCAAAAATCACCGCTTCAAATGGCTCATTCACCACACCATCAATTTCTTTCATGATAACTTCAGGACGAGAAACACCCAGCTCGAAGCCTTCACGACGCATATTTTCAATCAAAATACTTAAGTGTAACTCACCACGACCCGACACTTTAAAACGGTCAGCACTGTCGGTTGGCTCGACACGCAAGGCCACGTTATGAATCAACTCACGCTCTAAACGGTCTTTAATCACGCGAGAAGTAACAAATTTACCCTCTTTCCCTGCAAACGGTGAGTTGTTGACTTGGAACGTCATCGACACGGTTGGCTCATCTACGCTTAAAGGTGGTAAGGCTTCAGGGTTTTGCGGGTCACACAAGGTATCGGAAATGTTTAAACCTTCCATACCTGTGACACAAACAATATCACCTGCACCTGCATCAGCAACATCAACACGTTGTAAACCATGATAACCCATGATTTGCAAAATACGACCATTACGCTTTTTGCCGTCTTTGTCCAAAATCACGATGTTGGTATTGGTTTTGACTTTGCCACGTTGAATACGACCAATACCAATAACACCGACATAACTCGAATAATCTAAAGACGAGATTTGCATTTGGAATGGGCCATCGGCATCGACTTGTGGACATTTAACACGGTCAATAATGGTTTGAAACAACGGGGTCATATCGTCAGCAATGGTGTCTAATGACAAACCCGCCACACCATTTAATGCCGAGGCATACACCACAGGAAAATCTAACTGCTCTTCGGTTGCACCTAAACGGTCAAACAAGTCAAAAACTTGGTCAATAACCCAATCAGGACGCGCACCAGGACGGTCAACTTTGTTAATGACGACAATCGGTTTTAAGCCTTGAGCAAAGGCTTTCATGGTCACAAAGCGTGTTTGTGGCATAGGGCCATCAACCGCATCAACCAATAGTAAAACCGAATCAACCATACTTAATACACGTTCAACTTCGCCACCAAAGTCGGCGTGACCAGGTGTATCAACGATATTGATACGGTAGTCGTTCCATTTTAAAGCGGTATTCTTAGCTAAAATGGTAATACCACGTTCTTTTTCGATAGCATTAGAGTCCATGACTCGTTCAACTTCGCCAGCGCGTTCGCCGAGAGTACCTGATTGTTGAAGTAATTTGTCAACGAGGGTGGTTTTACCGTGGTCAACGTGAGCAATGATGGCGATATTTCGCAAGTTTTGAATGGACATATTGTCTAAAGCCGAGTGTTACTAGAAAAGGCGCACATTATAGCGCAAGAGCGGTTACAACTTATGCAAAAGTGCATTTTTATTTTGCAAAAAATAAAGGCTATCCAAAGATAGCCTTTATTAACATACAGTTAAATCAACTAAAGGTTATTTAGCTTTTTTAACAGCTGGCTTTTTACCTGCTTTTTTGCCTTTTTTAACGGCTTTTTTGGCAGGCTTAGTCATTACAGTAGTGACGCTAGTGGTTTTTTCAGCGGTCAATACGGCAATAACACGACGGTTTTTGGCTTTGCCTTCCACTGTTTTATTGTCCGCAACGGGTTGGCTAGAACCAAAACCGACCGCAGAAACACGTGTTGCAGCAATACCGTAATCGCTAATCAACATATTCATCACAGCTTTAGCACGCTCTTGTGACAATACTTTGTTTTTAGCAGGATTACCCGAAGAGTCGGTATGACCTTGAATCGTAATAAAGGCATTACCATTCGCTTTAGCTAAATCGGCGATTTTGGCAACTTCACCTTTAAACTCAGGCTTAATAATCGACTTGTTGGTATCAAAGACAATGTTGATTTGTTCGGTAATCGCTTCTTTAATTTGTTTAGTGACCGTTTTGGCACAACCATTTTCATCAACGATGACGTTAATTGCTGTACCTGGACACTTATCTTTAGCGTCAGTAACACCGTCTTTGTCTTCATCTAATGGACAACCATTAGCACCCACTTGCATACCTAATGGGGTATTTGGACATTCATCAATGCTGTTAGGTACACGGTCTTTATCAGAATCTAAAGGACAGCCGTCCACACCGACTTCCCAACCTGTTGGGGTATTGGGGCAGCGGTCATTAGCATCAACCACGCCATCACCATCAGTATCAACGGGGGTAATGACAGGCTCAACATAAGGCACATATACTGTTGGCTGAGCAACTTGTTCTTGACCAAAGCTGTATTGCAAACCCGTCAATACTAAATAATCTTGTAAACTTTGGTCTGAATTGTGAATCGCACGTACTTCACCACGCAACGATAAATCATTGTTCAAAGCATACAATACACCGCCACCCAGATTCATCACGGTGTCAGTAGTAGAGATTTTGGCACCGCCCATCATGTAGTCGAGATCTTGTTGACCAAAACCAGCTAATACATAAGGAGACATTTTGCCACTTGCCCATGATTGAGGAGCAATAAGCATATTGGCATTTAACAGCTTTGCGTCTGATGCCTTACCATATTCTGCCTCAACAGACAGTGCTGATAATAATTTAACACCTGCGGACAAACCAACATAAGCACCTGCATCTCCTTCGTCAGGTGAATGATAACCAGCTAATCCTGTAACAGAATATAAACCAGCATGAGCGGACATAGCCATTGGAGCGGCTAACATCACGGCGAGTGCAATCCGATTGAGTTTCATTGAGTTCCTCCTGATTTAGGAATATCTTTGCCAAATGAAGTATGGCTGTTGTAAGGCAATTTAAGAACGCGCAAGTGAAATGATACACTGTTTTGCCAAGCACAACGTCCCACAGTATTACATTGCTGCAAAAGTAACGACTTGTGCTATGTTGGTCAAGCATTCGTGTCAAACAAAACAACGATTTTTATGTAAGCTCACAGCCTATTCTAGCGAACTGGTTCTCGCTTTTATAGTAAAACGGCTTAAAAACAACCTAAATGTCATCTTTGAACTGACACTTAATCGCCGCATCATAAAAGTAAAATCATATTTTTCACAGCTAAACTCGCCAAAAAACCCTAAAATACCGACAAACACCATAGAACTTACACGGTTATTGATCATTTTGATGCAATGCCTGAGTTTAGGACTTACAAAGAGAGATTGTTATGCCTGATATTCGTCAACGTTTTTATTTTGCCGATAGCCCCGTCCGAGGTGAAATTGTTCAACTAGAACAAACATTAGCGGATATTTTTGAGCGTCATCATTATCCTAGCGTGATTCAACAGTTATTAGCCGAGTTTGTGAGTGCGAGTGTGTTATTAACCGCCACCCTTAAACTAGAAGGCCGTTTAAGTTTACAAGCACGCGGTAACGGCGCAATTAAAATGATGATGGCGGAGTGTAATCATCATCATCAAGTCCGTGCTATTGCTCAATTGGCAGACGATGGCCAGTTTGCGGACAATGCCAACTTAGCGCAGTTATTGGGCGAAGGATTATTGGTTATTACCTTAGAACCAGAACATGGCCAACGTTATCAAGGTATTGTCGAATTAGTTGGCAATCACTTGGCGGCTTATTTAGAAAACTATTTTAGCCAATCAGAACAATTGCCAACCCGTTTATGGTTGGCGGCTAATGCAACTCATGCGGGTGGTTTATTATTACAAGCCCTGCCCCAAAGCCAAGAAGATGAGGATGAAGACCGTTGGCCACGTTTATTACAGATTACCCAAACGCTGAAAGCCGATGAATTATTAACCTTATCTGCTGATGAGTTGTTATATCGTTTATATCATGAAGAATCGGTGACTTTACCCGAAACACAAACGGTCAGTTTTGCCTGTACTTGCTCGCGTGAGGGAACAGCACAAGCCTTAGTCAGTATTGGTCAAGCCGAATGTGAAGATATTTTGGCGGAACAAGGTAGCATTCGTTTAAATTGCCAATTTTGTCATAGTGAATATGTGTTTGATGCTAACGATGTCAGAGCATTATTTAAGGTGCAGATGCATTAACATCATTTTAGACCTCACCCTAGCCCTCTCCTAGCAGGAGAGGGAACTTCATCATAAAAATACACACTCGTTCAAAAAATCGCTGTTTATTACTTTTATAATTTGACAATTATCAAACTATCGAATAATATAAAGCTATCAAAAACGTCAAAACGTTGTTTTGAGCTTAAGACTTACGCGGTTATCGCTTATTTAGGCGAAATGCGTAAGTCCTTATTTTTCAATGAGGTTAATCATGAATCAGCAGTTAGCAACCCTTATTACAGGTGCATCCAGTGGTATTGGTGAAGCCTTAGCGCGTCAATTGGCGGCCAAAGAACAACAAGCTTTAGTATTAGTCGCACGTCGTCAAGATAAACTAGAAAACTTAGCGACAGAATTACGCACCAAACATAATCTGCGTGTGGAAGTGATTGGTTTGGACTTAGAACAGGTCGGTGCCGCAGCTCAATTGGTCACAGCCGTTGAAGGTTTAGGTTTGTCGATTGATATGCTGATTAACAACGCAGGTTTTGGCATTAACGATAACTTTGGCGATATGGCTATAGACCGTGTGCAAGGCATGATGCAGTTGAATATGGTGGCATTAACAGAGTTGACTCATGCGGTATTGCCCAGTATGCGTAAGCGTAAACAAGGCCGTATTATGAACATTGCTTCCGTAGCCGCGTTTCAAGCCTGTCCAAACTTTGCCGTGTATGGCGCGACTAAGTCCTATGTCTTGATGTTCTCTGAAGCATTAACGGCAGAAGAAAAGAAAAATGGCATTAAAGTAATTGCTGTTTGCCCTGGTGCAACTGCGACGGCATTCCATGATGTGGCAGGAAATCACGGCACATTTTTGACCAAAATTATGGATACCCCTGAAACGGTAGCAAAAACAGCCTTATGTGCGATGAAGTGTGGTTGTCCGATGGTGGTAACAGGTTTACTGAATAAGCCTTTACCATTTTTTATTCGTTTAATGCCACGTCAATGCGTGACATGGATGGCTGGGAAGTTGGCGGCGCGTTAAATAAAATAGGGGCAAACATTGCCCCTATTTTTAACATCCCATGTTAATTACTTTTTCAATCCTGCTTTAGCAAACAAATCAGCCAACGTGCCTGTTTTAATCGACGTTGAGCCTTGCTGTTTTTGTGGGCTTGGACTGTTATACGATTTTTTCGCAGGTACAGCAGCGGCTCGCGGTTCATGTTTCGGTTGTGAGTTTGGCGCAGGTTTTTCGGCCAAACGGCGGGTCAAGGCAATACGCTTACGCGCTACATCCACTTCAATCACTTTAACCTTAACAATATCCCCTGCTTTAACTACCGCATGAGGGTCTTTAACAAAACTGTCGGCTAACATGGAAATATGCACTAAACCATCTTGATGCACACCAATATCCACAAACGCGCCAAAGTTAGTGACATTAGTGACCACACCTTCCATCACCATACCCACGACTAAATCCTTAATATCATTCACCCCCTCCATAAATTGTGGCGCAACAAAGGCAGGACGAGGATCACGGGCTGGCTTTTCTAATTCTTGCAAAATGTCTTGTACTGTGGGCAAACCAAAACGCTCGTCAATATAATCCGCCGCTTTTAATTGACGAATTTTTTCGCTATTACCGATGAGTTCATTTAAAGATACGCCTTGATTACGCAAGATTTTTTCAACCACAGGATAGGCTTCGGGGTGAACACTCGACCCATCTAAAGCATTAGCACTACCCACAATACGCAAAAAACCTGCTGCTTGTTCAAAGGTTTTTGCGCCCAAACGCGGCACTTTTTTAAGCTCATCACGGTTGCTAAATGCACCATGTTCATTTCTAAAATTAACCAAATTTTGGGCAATGGTTTTATTTAAACCTGCAATACGGGTTAATAACGGCACAGAGGCCATATTCACATCCACCCCCACCGCATTCACACAATCTTCAACCACGCCATCTAAGCCGCGAGCTAATTGCACTTGATTAACATCGTGTTGATACTGCCCCACGCCAATCGCTTTAGGGTCAATTTTGACCAATTCGGCCAAAGGCTCTTGCAAGCGACGCGCAATCGACACCGCGCCGCGATACGACACGTCTAATTGCGGAAACTCCTCCGCCGCCAACGCCGAAGCCGAATACACCGATGCCCCTGCTTCGCTGACGACAATTTTGGTTAATTTAAGTTCGGGATGTTTTTTGATGAGTTCAGCCGCCAGTTGGTCAGTTTCACGCGAGGCCGTGCCATTACCAATCGCAATCAATTCAACCTGATGCTCGGCACATAATCGCGCCAATACCGCTAGAGATTCATCCCATTCATTTTTAGGTTGATGTGGAAAAACTACCGTATGAGCCACTAATTTACTGGTGTTATCAACAATCGCTACTTTAACGCCTGTTCTAATACCAGGGTCTAAGCCCATCGTGGCACGTTGCCCTGCGGGAGCGGCCATGAGTAAATTTTTGAGATTTTGACCAAAAACCCGAATCGCTTCGGCATCAGCTTGGTTTTTTAATTCACTCAACAAACTGCTTTCTAAATGTGGTTGGAGTTTAATACGCCATGTCCAACGCACCACTTCAAATAACCACGCATCGGCGGCACGTTGTTGCTGACTGAGGGCAAATTGTTGAGCTATCAAGGTTTCGCACGGATGCAATACGGTGCTATCCAAGTCGGGGATATTGACGGTGACACTCAAAAAGGCTTCGTTACGGCCACGAAATACCGCCAAAGCCCGATGTGACGGAATGCTGTTAATCGCTTCGTGAAAATCAAAATAGTCTTTAAATTTAGCGGCTGCGTCTTCTTTGCCTGCAACCACTTTGCTCATCACATGGGCATTTTGATAAAAATACGGGCGAACTTGTGCCAAAAGGTCAGCATCTTCGGCAAAACGCTCCATTAAAATATATTTTGCACCATCCAATACCGCTTTGGTGTCGGCATAGCCTTCACCAATAAAGGCTTGGGCTTCTTGTTCGGGGGTTAACGTGGGGTCACTGAGCAACTTATCGGCTAAAGGTAACAAGCCTGCGGCAATCGCTAACTGGCCTTTGGTGGTTTTTTTAGGTTTATAAGGCAGATATAAATCTTCTAATACTGCTTTGGTCTCGGCTAAGACTAATTTCTGTTGCAGTTCGGGCGTTAATTTGCCTTGTTCTTCAATACTTTTAATAATCGTTTGACGCCGTTCTTCTAATTCTCGCAAATATAACAGGCGTTCTTCTAAGTTGCGTAATTGTGTGTCATCTAAGCCTTGCGTGACTTCTTTACGATAACGGGCAATAAAAGGAACCGTTGCGCCACTGTCAAGCAGTTGAATGGTGGCTTCCACTTGCTCTGGTTTAACACTAAGTTCTTGAGCGATTTTGAGACTGAGAAAATTCATGATGCAAGGCCGTACGGGTTAAATGTGCGGCATTATAACCATCTGACATGACCAAACCTATTTTTTTTGATACGTTGAATCTAAAAGCATCTCGTGTTATCTAAGGCACATTCTCATTCATACTTAGGAATTTTCTATGAAAACTCGTGCCGCCGTTGCTTGGTCAGCAGGTCAACCATTAACGATTGAAGAAGTCGAACTGCAAGGGCCAAAAGCTGGCGAAGTATTAGTCGAAATTAAAGCGACAGGTATTTGCCATACGGATTATTACACGCTGTCAGGCGCAGATCCCGAAGGTTTATTCCCTGCGATTTTAGGCCATGAAGGCGCGGGTGTGGTGGTGGATGTCGGTGCAGGCGTGAAGTCGCTGCGTAAAGGCGACCATGTGATTCCTTTATATACGCCAGAATGCCGTGAATGTAAGTTTTGTTTATCGCAAAAAACCAATTTGTGCCAAGCGATTCGTAGCACACAAGGTCGCGGTTTAATGCCCGATGCCACTAGCCGTTTTTCGTTAAATGGTCAGCCGTTATTGCATTATATGGGTACGTCCACGTTCTCTAATTACATCGTTGTCCCCGAAATTGCCTTAGCAAAAATTCGTGAAGACGCACCGTTTGATAAAGTCTGTTATATCGGTTGTGGTGTGACTACAGGTTTGGGTGCGGTGTTGTTTACTGCCAAAGTAGAAGCAGGCGCAAATGTCGTGGTGTTTGGTTTGGGTGGCATTGGTTTGAATGTTATTCAAGGGGCAAAAATGGTTGGGGCGGGCAAAATTATTGGTGTCGATATTAACCCTGCACGTCAAGAACTTGCCCGTCAATTTGGCATGACCCATTTTATCAATCCCAATGAAGTGGAAAATGTGGTTGATGCCATTATTCAACTCACTGACGGCGGCGCAGATTACAGTTTTGAATGTATTGGCAATACCAAAGTCATGCGTCAAGCCTTGGAATGCTGTCATAAAGGCTGGGGACAAAGCATTATTATTGGCGTTGCCGAAGCAGGGGCAGAAATTAGCACTCGACCCTTCCAGTTGGTGACAGGCAGAACATGGAAAGGCTCGGCGTTTGGTGGCGCGCGTGGTCGTACCGATGTCCCAAAAATCGTCGATTGGTATATGGAAGGCAAAATCAATATTGATTCGCTGATTACTCACACCTTAAAACTCGAAGACATTAACGAAGGGTTTAGATTGATGAAAGCAGGTGAGTCAATTCGCTCTGTGGTGGTGTTTTAATCATGGTGGTCTTTGAAACTCGTAGCACACACGCCTGTTTTGGCGGTGTGCAAGGCTTTTATCAGCATCAATCGACGGTGATTGGTTTACCGATGCGCTTTGCTGTTTATCAACCGCCACAAGCGCAACACGGCAAAGTGCCTGTGTTGTTTTATTTGGCAGGTTTAACCTGTACCGAAGAAACCTTTGCCATTAAAGCAGGCGCGCAACGCTTGGCGGCAGAATATGGTTTGATGGTGGTGACGCTGGATACCAGTCCGCGTGGTGCAGGCATTGCAGGCGAAGCTGATTATTGGGATTTTGGTATCGGTGCGGGCTTTTATTTAGACGCAACACAAGAGCCGTGGTCTCAACATTACCGTATGGAAAGTTATGTTACCCAAGAATTGCGTGAGTTAATTCTTAATCATTTTCCTGCTGATGCGAGCAAAATTGGGATTTTTGGGCATTCAATGGGCGGACATGGCGCGTTGGTGTTGGCGTTGCGTCATCCTGAGTTATATCAATCGGTGTCAGCTTTTGCGCCAATTGCCGCACCGTGTCAATGTCCGTGGGGGCAAAAAGCCTTTAGTCATTATTTGGGTGAAGATACCGCAGCATGGCGCGCTTATGATGCCAGCGCATTAGTGGAAGATGGCAAGCGCGTGTCGCCTATTTTGATAGACCAAGGATTAAGTGACCAATTTTTAGTGAATCAGCTTAATCCCGATGTCTTTGAAGCCGCCTGTAAGCAACATAATCAGCCTTTAACCTTGCGCCGTCATGAGGGTTACGATCACGGTTATTATTTTATTAGTACGTTTATGGCGGATCATTTTGCACATCATGTGCGGTGTTTGGTGGGTTAGGCGTATGGTGCATACCAAGCACCATGATTGGCTTAATAACTCTCACCGCGAATATATTGTTCGAGTTGTTGAATTAAATATTTTTGTTCTTTCATGGTGCATTCTAATAAATCACGAATTGAAATCATGGCGAGCAGTTTGCCGTTTTCGACCACAGGTAAATGGCGAATGCGTTTATCGGTCATTAACTGCATACAGGCTTCCATGTCAAAATTGGGTGATACCGTGAAGGGGTTGGCCGTCATAATGTCGCTAACTGTCGTTGTTTGCGATGCGCGCCCCATAAGCTCAACTTTCTTTAAGTAATCGCGTTCACTCACGATACCCACTAGAGCGTCATTCTCGGTGACTAGCAACGCCCCCACATCTTTCTCAGCCATGAGTTTAATAGCATCCAATACTGTCGCGGTAGGACTAATGCTAAAAGTGTCATTATTTCCTTTGGCGTTTAAAACGTCTCTTACGTTCTTCATAATTTCACCCTAAATTTGTTGGTCTTAGCGATTACCTTAGTTAGATAGCAGGCGACATACAAATTTGAGAGTACCTTCTTGTAAGTTATTTGACAACACCATCTGAATTGTAATAATCAAGTAAACTGACCATGTCATTGTATTCAATCCACACTTGCTATCGCTGTCCCAAGTGGACTGCATCAGCCACAAAGAAGATATTGGGAGCCTGTATGCAGCGCAGCTAAATACGGGGTACAATAAAAACACAAGCTATTGTTTTTTAATATATTTAACTCATGTTAGCTTGTACTTCACACGAGCTACGGCACTACCGCTAATTTTAGGATATTTTAATGCCCACCCCCACCCTACCCACCTTTTGGCAAAGCGTTATCTTTTGGCTAAAAATCGGTTGCCTGAGTTTTGGCGGGCCTGCGGGACAAATAGCCTTAATGCACAAAGAAGTCGTTGAAGATAAACGCTGGATTTCCGAACATCGCTTTTTACACGCGCTTAATTACTGCATGATTCTGCCTGGCCCTGAAGCACAACAATTAGCCACCTATATTGGTTGGTTGTTACATGGCCGTTGGGGTGGCTTGATTGCAGGTGGCTTATTTGTGTTGCCCTCGTTGTTGCTGTTTTGGCTACTGGGTTGGCTGTACATGCGCTTTGGCCAACTACCTAGCGTACAAGCGATTTTATGGGGCATTAAACCTGTTGTCGTTGCCTTAGTGTTGGCGGCAGTATGGCGACTTGGTAAAAAAACACTCAATAATTATTATCTCAAAGCCATTAGCGCGGCAGCGTTATTAGCCATTGTTGCAGGAATAAGTTTTGTGTGGATTGTCTTGGCGGCAGCTTTGATAGGAATGGCCTTGTATCGTTGGCAAGCACAATTATTTAGTGCCAGTAGTCACAGCACAATCACTAAAGCTCATAGTCCAAGTGTGATTGATGATCATTCTCCCCTACCCATTCATGCCCAATATCACGCGCAAACATGGCGTAAAGCATTAGTCATCAGTATGACATTATGGCTAGGTAGTTTAAGCGCAGTATGGCTACTATTTGGCCAAAACCATCTCTTAAACCAAATCGCGCAATTTTTTAGCAAAGCCGCCCTACTCACTTTTGGTGGAGCGTATGCGGTATTACCTTATGTTAATCATGCGGTGGTGGTTGATTATCAATGGTTAAGCCAAGCACAAATGATGGATGGTTTAGCTTTGGGTGAAAGCACCCCTGGCCCATTGATTATGATTGTGGCTTTTGTCGGTTTTGTCGCGGCATGGCAACAAGCATTTATGGCTGAGCCATTGCTGTCGGGAATAATTGGCTCTAGCATAGCTACCTTTTTTACCTTTTTGCCGTCATTTATTTTTATTTTTTTAGGTGCGCCTTTGGTCGAAGCAACACGCCATTTGCCTAAGCTTCATGCACCATTAACCGCGATAAGTGCCGCTATTGTTGGCGTAATGCTTAATTTAGGCTTATTTTTTGCCTATCATGTGTTTTGGCCACAAGGCATTGCTCATAGTTTAGACTATTGGGCTTTGTTACTGTCAGTAACAGCATTTGTTGCTTTGGTGAGGTTAAATATCAGTGTCATTCCTGTATTGGCGGTATGCGCTGGTTTAGGTTTTGTGGTAAAAGAGCTAATGTAATTGATAAAAATCAGGACTTAGGCATTACAGTGCAATGAGCGCGTAAGTCCAAATAAATCCGAGAGAAATTCATGGAAACGCAAGCAACAACACCAGAAAATCATAAAATTTTAGTCGTCGATGACGATGTTCGTTTACGCACCCTCTTACAACGTTTTTTAGAAGAACACGGTTACACTGTCAAGGTTGTGCCTGACTCAATACAAATGGATAGAACCTTAGCCAGAGAACTATTTTCACTGATGGTTTTAGATTTTATGTTACCAGGTGAAGATGGTTTAGCGATTTGTCGCCGTCTGCGTGCCAGCAATAACCCCATGCCGATTATTATGCTCACCGCGCGTGGTGCAGATGCCGACCGTATTAGTGGCTTAGATGCAGGAGCAGACGACTATTTACCCAAACCCTTTAATCCTCAAGAATTATTAGCACGCATTAAAGCGGTATTGCGCCGCCAAGTGCGCGAGTTACCCGGTGCGCCGTCACAAAATGCCGAAACGGTTAAATTTGGTACATGGGAACTGGATTTATCAACCCGTGAATTTAGAAAAAATGGTGAAAGTGTACCGCTGACAACAGGTGAATTTGCGGTCTTAAAAGCGCTTGTACAACATCCGCGTGAACCACTTACCCGTGACAAACTGATGAACTTAGCGCGTGGCCGTGAATGGGGCGCAATGGAACGTTCAATTGACGTACAAGTCTCGCGCTTACGGCGTTTAATTGAAGAAGACTCCACCAAAGCCCGTTACATTCAAACCGTGTGGGGCGTTGGTTATGTGTTTGTACCTGATGGCAAAGAATAATCGAGTCCATCATGGGTTATTTATGGGCAAAATTAAAACCTAAAAGTGCAGTTTGGCGTACTACCTTAGTGATTAGTATTGTTTTATTAGTCAGCCAATATCTGTCATTAGCCTTTTTTTGGTGGAATTTATATTTGCCTGAAATGCGTCAACATAGCCATTATGTCGCCGTCAATTTAAGTTTGTTGCGTAATGCCGAAAAAGACGTACTACAAAACCCTCAAGCCTTAGAAATGCAAGCATGGGTCAAACAAGCAACAGGTATCGAAGTAGTACGCACCCCTGAAGACTTCCCCACAATTAAAAGTAAACCTTTTGCCGAGTTTTTTACCCGAGAACTCGAAGCGCAATTACGTTTAGAACTACACGAACCTGTTGATGTATATTTTGAATTTAAACCCAAGCCTCAATTATGGTTGTATATCCCCTCGATGAAAGATGTGTGGGTGCGTGAGCCTCTGTTATTTTTTGCTCAATACAATCCTTTTATTATTATTGCATGGCTAATTGGTGTACCACTCATGGCCATTGTGGCGATTTTGATTTTGGTGCGGCAACTCAATCGACCACTCAAACGCTTAGAACTGGCGGCGCGGCGGGTAGCCAAAGGTCAACATTCGAGTATGCTCGAAACCAAACGTGGCCCTTCGGAAATTCGTGCTGTTAATGCCGCTTTTAATCAAATGACTTATGAAATTCAACAAGCTGCCAAAGACCGCACAGTGATGTTGGCAGGTATTTCCCACGATTTACGCACCCCTCTCACCCGTTTACGTTTAACTGCCGAATTCATGTCCGATAAAGACTTAGCCGAAGGCATGATTTTAGATATTGAAGACATGGACGCTATTTTAGAGCAGTTTATTGCTTTTATGCGTGATGGCTCAGACGAACCTTTAGAACCAACCGATATTAACTGCATTTTAAACGAGGTGACGGCACAGTTTTCCCAACAAACGACGGTTAATTTTTGTCCAGAAGGTGATTTACCCTTAGTGTTAGTCAGGCGAATGGCAATTAAACGCATGATTGGTAACTTGGTTAATAATGCCTTGCGTTATGGCCAAGCTCCTATTGAATTAAGCAGCCACAAAAGTCGTGACACGCTGATTATGACCATACGCGACCATGGACAAGGCATTGACGAAGCAACGATTCCTGACTTATTACAACCTTTTGTGCGTGGCGAATCGGCTCGTACCACACAAGGCTCAGGTTTGGGTTTGGCGATTGTGGCGCGCATTGTCAAAATGCACAAAGGCACACTGAATATTCGTAATCATCCTGACGGTGGATTGGAAGTCAGTGTGAGTTTGCCTTTACCATAAGACTTACGCAGTTATCGCTTATTTGCTCACTAAACAATCGTTTTCAACGATTTTTAGTTCACAAAACGCGCTAATTTCGGTGAAATGCGTAAGTCCTAACCTAAAACAGCATAACTTTAAATTTATACTCGCTTTTGTACAAACTGCGTGGTTTTAGCCAGTGCTTGTGTCAAATCGACCTGAGATAATCCCATCTTCATTGCCAATTGATTTGCTGTATCCACACTAAGCGATTCTTGTCTAAAAAAATGCAATATCTCGGTAGACAAGCCCGTTGTTTGCGCCACCCATGATGATTTTAAAAGAATGCGTAAAATAGGTATCGGCACAACAAAACGCGGTGGCACTACATTGACACTACGCGCACAAATCGTTAACACCGTTTTTAAATCAGGCGTTTTATTATCAGCCAACACATATTCTTGACCAATACTCTGATTATAATCAATCACATTAGCCAAAAACCGTGTCACATAATCCACACTCACTAAAGGCAAACGATAACCTTGACCCGCAGGAACAGCCGTTAATTTACCCGCAAATAAATCGACTAAGCTTTGGTAAAAGCCTTGAGTACTGGCAAGTTCACCCGTTTGGCTATCGCCAATCACTGTAGCAGGATGAATCACCGTCAGTGGGATATTCTCCTCTGTTGCCCAACGTTTAATGGCAAAATGTGCCTCTATTTTTGACGCTTCATATACGCCCACTTGCCGATATACTTGCAACCAATCAGGGTGTTTACCCTCATTATTAATCCCTAATTGACGGATATTTTGCTCAATACTCAACATATAGCCCGAAACTTGCACGACTCGTTCAATCTGCAAGTGTTGCTGTGCCAATTTTAATAGCGTAAGCACGCCTGTCACATTAATTTGTCTGGCCGTATTCACCTCTAAATTCCATGCAAACAACGCAGCCGTATGATAAATCACCGTTACTTGCTGCATAGTTTGCCAATCGTCTGCACTAATACCTGCATTTGCTTGTGATAAATCCCCATAAATAGCCTGTAATTGTGAAGTATCGACTTGTTGTTGGCTTAACCAAGTCTTTAATGTGACTAGCTGCTGCTCTGGCTGACGTAATAGGGCAAAAACCTTGTGACCTTTTTGGAGCAGTTCTTTTAGTAAAAATCGACCAATAAAACCACTTGCACCTGTTACTAATATCGTTTTCATTTGACTCACCTTTGGAATTGATAATAAGACAAAGTCTAAAGTATGGAGTACACTCCAAGGTCAAGTGTTTGTTGGAAAAAAAAGATGTTAATTGGTCAATTGGCACAAGCCACTGCGGTAAGTCGGGATACGCTGCGCTTCTACGAAAAACAAGGTTTGATTAGCAGTGTAAAAAGTGACAATGGTTATAAAAATTACACACCAGCGACACGCGATATTGTAGATTTTATTAAACTCGCTCAGGAGTTGGGCTTTTCTTTGCGTGAAATCGCCAGTATTTTACCTATGATGTCCGAAGGCGGATTAGCAACGCCATTGGTCGAGAATTTTATTGCCGACAAAATGCAGCTTATTGACCAACGCATTAACACCCTACAACAATTACGCCAGCGTTTAGCCAGTTTACCCTTAGGAAATAACTGCCCTTTACGCCGTGATTGTCCTCATTTATGAGCGATATACTATTTGGAATAACCATGACAAACCCTTTATTAAACAACGCCTCTCTCCCACAATTTTCACAAATTACGCCCGATTTAGTTGCACCCACGATTAACGAACTCCTCGCACAAAATCGCGCTACGATTGCCACTTTAGCCAAACAAAACCATCCTACATGGCACTCTTTACCTGCTCAACTCGAAGAGCTAGACGACACACTCAGCAAAGCATGGTCATTGGTGAGTCATTTAAACGCCGTGACTAACAGCCCTGCATGGCGCGAAGCCTACAATGGTTGTTTGGCACAAATTTCGGCCTACTACACCGAGCTTGGGCAAAATACCGACCTCTATCAAAGCTATCAAACACTGGCCGATAGTGCAGAGTTTGCCCAACTCAACACCGCACAACAACAAGCGGTTAATAATGCCCTACGCGATTTTAAACTCAGTGGCGTAGCATTACCCTTAGAACAAAAACAACGATTTGCCGCGATTGAGGAGCGTTTATCGGCGATTTGCTCCAAATTTGCCGACAACTTGCTTGATGCCACCCAAGCATGGCACAAGCCACTATCAGAAGAAGAATTACACGGCATTCCTCAAGCAAGCCAAAACTTATTGGCACAACTTGCCCAACAACGCGGTTTAACAGGCCATATTGTTACCTTAGACGCGCCTGCTTATTTAGCGGTGATGACTTATGCTGACAATCGACAACTACGCGAAACACTTTACACCGCGTATGTGACCCGCGCTTCCGAACTTAGCCAAGATGGTAAATTTGATAACTCGCCGTTAATGACCGAAATTTTGGCTTTACGTTATGAGCAAGCCCAATTATTGGGTTACAGTCATTATGCCGAATTATCGCTAGTCCCCAAAATGGCTTCGTCTGTTGCTGTAGTGATGCAGTTTTTAAACGAATTAGCTCAACGTGCCAAACCTGCTGCACAGCAAGACTTAGACGAATTACGGGCGTTTGCGACCACATTAGCCATAGATGATTTAAAACCGTGGGACACCAGTTATGCCTCAGAAAAACTCAAACAACAAAAACATAATTTATCGCAAGAAACCTTACGCGCTTATTTTCCTGCGCCTAAAGTCATTGCAGGCTTGTTTGACATTGTGCAAAAACTGTATGGCATTGAGATTACCGCCAAAGCAGTCGATGTTTGGGCAGATGACGTGACTTATTATGAAATTAGCGAAAACGGTAACACCTTTGCTAGTTTTTATTTAGACCCTTATGCGCGCGCCAACAAACGCGGCGGTGCATGGATGAGCAACTGCCGCTCGCGCCGTGTATTAGCCGATGGCACAACACAATTACCAATTGCCTTTTTAACCTGTAATTTTGCGCCACCTGTAGGCGATACCCCTGCCCTGCTCACCCATGATGAAGTGATTACCCTATTCCATGAATTTGGTCATGGCTTACATCATATGCTCACAGAAGTGGATATTAGTGCCGTGGGGGGGATTCATGGGGTGGCGTGGGATGCGGTGGAGTTACCTAGTCAATTTATGGAGCATTGGTGTTGGGAAGAAGACGCTCTGCAATTAATGACCTGTCATATTGAGAGTCAAGAAACTTTACCCTCTGCCTTGTTAGAAAGTTTATTGGCCGCCAAAAACTTTCAATCGGGCTTACAAACCTTACGCCAATTGGAATTTGCGTTGTTTGATTTAGGTATTCACAGTCAAACTCCTTTATCTATCGAAGGCATTCAAGCGCAAATTGATAAAGTACGCGCCGAAATTAGCGTCATGCCACCCCCTGCCTTTAATCGTTTTCA
>Ga0247722_10000439_pt1 | contig 25760 bp, 18 predicted proteins | sample MSEWelMarce3H_FC_FD_189094 | JGI IMG/M metagenome (GOLD analysis project Ga0247722, IMG submission 189094) | Subsurface sediment microbial communities from gas well in West Virginia, United States - MSEEL Well Study Marcellus 3H_FC | ecosystem: Environmental > Terrestrial > Deep subsurface >... | reverse complement strand
TTTCAAGATAAGACTGGTGCTTATTCAACCACGGCGTTCGAATTTACCGGATCTTCACATATTGCAATTAATCGTAAACAATCTCTGGGTTTCGGTTTAAGCGGAATAGCAACACAGCATGTTTTTGATTTGAGCAACGCAATTGTTCAAGACCCGAATGATGTGGCTCTTGGCGGAGGAATAAGGCAATCGTCTTTTTCTTTCAATGCAAATGCGGGTATGATGCTTTACGGTCAGAATTATTTTTTCGGAGTAAGTGTTCCTTATGTCCTTCAACCGAAATTAAATTTTGGAAACGGAAATATAAATGAACGCGTAATCAGGCACTACCAATTGATGGGCTCATATGAGTTTAGTCTAGCCAATGACTGGGGAATTTCAACGAGTATGCTAGCCGGATTTACATCGGTTACCCGTGTTCAAGTAGATTTAAACACCATGTTGAACTACAAGCGAGACTTGTGTTTCGGAATTACTTATCGTCCGTCTACTGCATGGGCCGCCATGTTCGGATGGAAATTTGAAGGGTATTCGCTTTGGTATTCGTATGAAGTGAATACAGGAATATCGCAAGCGTTGGGCTTTAGCTCGCATGAGTTTACATTGGGATATACCATAAAAGCTCCGCGTGGATTCCGTCAGAAGACGTTGATACAGAAAAGAGGCCTTCTTACGCTGTAGTCATTTCAATTTACTGTGTTATTTTTTTTGCGAATCGGCTTTTTGTTAGGCCCACTGGAATTATATTCGTGGCTATGAAAAAAATAGCATTGTTCTTCTCTCTTATTTGTGCTCTTCAAATGAATGCACAAACATGGCAAGTTGGAAACACAACACTTACTGAAAGTGATTTAGTTACAGGGTTGAGTTTACCTTGGGAAATGGTTTGGGGTCCAGACGATTTCATTTGGTGCACCACACGCGTAGGTAAGGTTTTACGCATAGACCCTTCAACGGGAACGTATTCTTCGATCTTAGACAAAACGTCTGTTGTTCCTTACAGTGGCAGCAGTGAGCCGGGAATGTTGGGTATGGCATTGCATCCTGATTTCTTGAATACACCTAAGGTATATGTGGTGTACAATTACACCCAAGGGAACAATGTGAAAGAGCGTTTATCGATGTTCGATTGGGACGGAACTGCTTTAGTGAACGAAGTTCAATTGATTAACGCCATTGGTGGAAATTCTATTCACAACGGGTCACGTTTGGTAATTAGCCAAGATCAAAAAATTATCATGTCAACCGGAGATACAGGTGACGGTGGAGTGAGTTCACAAGATATGAATTCGTTGAATGGTAAAATTCTTAGAATCAACTTAGACGGTTCTATTCCGTCAGATAATCCAGATCCAGCATCATACGTTTATTCTTTCGGACATCGTAACTGTCAAGGTTTGGCGGTTGGTCCAAACGGAATCATCTACGCATCTGAGCATGGTCAGAACAACAGCGATGAATTTAATATCATTGAGCCAGGAAGAAACTACGGTTGGCCAACTGTTCAAGGTGCTTGTAACACCACAGCTGAAATTAACTATTGCACAGCAAATAATGTTAAAGAGCCGTTAATTGAATGGTCTCCATGTCGCGCTGTAAACGGTATCGAATATTACAATCACCCGTCAATTCCTGAATGGAACAACTGCATATTAATGGCAGTGTTGGGCGGATTGAATAGTTCGTACGAACGTATGACTGTTTTGCACTTGAGTGCAGACGGACAGTCATTAACAACGGCTGATGTTAGCGGTTCAAATACAAACTCTGATGCGTTTTTCCAAAGCTTCAACAAGCGTCTGCGTGATATCTGTGTGAATCCACACGACGGTTCTGTATACGTTGCTTTGAACGGAGCGCAATACCCAGGTGCTGGTCCGAACACCATTAAAAAATTCCAAAACATAGTTTGGGCAGGAATTCAAAACGAAGGTGTTTCTCAAAACTTAAATGTTTATCCAAATCCAGCTTCGGAAAGAGTAACAGTTGAATTCTCTTCGAATCAATTGGGTGGAAATTACTCGGTCTATTCTTTCTCAGGGGCATTAATGTCGGAAGGGAAAATTTCAACGTTGAAAAACGAACTAAATGTTTCTGAGTGGTCGAAAGGAAATTATTTCGTGGTTTCTGAATCTTCAATCGGAACAACATCAAAGACGTTTATCGTTCAATAATAAATGAATAATATTTTTATTTGGAAGACAGCAAAGTGGATTACACTTTGCTGTTTTTTTTTAGTGAGTAACGATTTGTTTTCTCAAATTGTACAACGAAACAACCGCACTGAAGTTTTAGAAGATTCGGTCTTGGTGACTATTGAAGTTTATGACAGTTACACGGGATATCCCATTCAGGCCTATGGTAAGCGAGGGACTTTAAGTTTTCGTTGCAATGAATTAGGAAGGGTTTCTGTTTACTGCAGGAGGGGTGAGTCTGTTGATTTTACTGCGGATGGATTTTTTGAAAGAGGATTTTATTTCGGTGAAGAGGAAATGACAACGAAGAACAAAGTTTTTCGTTTAGACATGTATCCTGTTTCAAAACAGATGGAGGCCCTTACTGTTGTGGGATACAGTAATAAGCGAAACAATTTGAGTACTCCCGCTAGTGTAGGTATCGCGAAAATTGCGCAGCATTACGGCGACGGCTCTTCATTGCAAAACGCCTTCAACTCTGTGAGTGGGGTGTCTTATGATTCGCGCGGATATGGCGGAAGCACGCGCTTGAATATTCGAGGGAGCTTTTATCGCGCGCAGACTACCATTCGAAATGTTAAGATGTATTGGAAGGGAATTGCATTGACCAGCGCAGACGGGCAATCACCATTGGAAATGGTAGATCCTTCGAACGTTGCAAACGCGAATATTCTGAAAGGCCCAGGCAGTGGGGTTTGGGGAAATGGTACAGGTGGAGTTGTTTTGTTTAATCCATTCGTGTTAAATCAATCGGTATACGCTAAAACACAGTACGAGCACGGCGAATTCGGATATAGCAAATCGGTTTTTCAGGCGGGTGTGAGTAAAAAAGGTTTCGGATTAATGGTGAGTCAGATTAATCAGGAAACGAGAGGCTACCGCGATCAAGAGGCAAATAACAAGGAGCAAACATTGCTCGAGTTTTCGGCCAATACAAAACGCTGGAAGCATTACGTCATGGCCATGCGCTACAAAGGATATTGGGAATTACCCGGTGCTCTTTCTGCAGCGGATATTACTGTGAATCCGCTTCAGGCCAATGAATTCAGTATGACTAATAACGCGCACGTAGATCGTTCAAGGGATATGGTCGGTTATTCTGGCGAGTTTGTTTCGAAGAAAAATTTTCTTCTTGAGCTTTCAGCGAATCTCTTTCAAACCGAAAAAATAAATCCTTACGGAGTTAAGACTGATAACAGCGGCTACAAAGATGAATCTGCAGCAGGAAAAGGTCAGCGAGCGGTTTTGTCGAAAGCATTCGACCTAAGTGAAAATGGTAATTTTCCTATTAAGTTAAAGGCTTCTATAGGAGAAGAATTTCAGTTTGAGAGTTTTCAATTGAGTGAATTCGGATTGTTGAATGGTCTTTCGAATGACACCTCCAAATACAATTTCAACGTCGATTATATTACATCGAATTTTTTCTATCAAATGGAAGCGGAAGTGGCGAAGCGTTTTTTCGCAACGGCTTCAGTTGGATTGAACAACACGCGTTCGCACATCACTGGAACTTCGAAAGATGCTGCCCAGCAAATGGTTGTGGTTGATGCACAAACGAATGCCAATCCGAATGGAAGACTTTATCCGAATTTGGGTGCGAGTTATTTACTTGCAAAAAGCAAAGAAAAAGGTGATTGGTATGCTTTCGGAAATTACAGCACTGGCAGCAGTGCTCCAGCGCTATTTGAACAATACGATTACGAAGAACAGGCACTGAATGCTGATTTAAAGAATGAGTTCGCTCGCAATGTTGAATTCGGAGTAAAGGGAGCAGGTAAGCTTTGGTTCGCAGAGCTGAGTATATACAATCAACAGATTTTTGACGCGATTGTCCCGAATGAAGAACTATTCAATGGGTACTATCCAACTTATGCTAATGCAGGGAAGTTGGTCCAACAAGGCTTGGAAGTAACAGCAAGAAGGACTTGGGATTTTGAAAAATCCACTTTAGAAGCTTGGACCAGTGGTTCTTGGACGAACTATCAATTGGAAAATGAAAGCGGAACAGGTCGTATGCCGGGTATGCCCATGGCGCAGTGCAACGGGGGTGTCAATTTCAAGATAGACAAAGGATTCGGCATAGGAGCAACCAACCAATGGACAGATAAAGCCCCTTTGAATTCTGCACAAACCGAATGGTCTGCGGCAAGGAATGTCGTGAATTCTGAATTAACGTATGGACATACATTTATTCGACGTGACGAAGTTGCCGGAGATTATGATCTAGTTACTCGAGTTCGTTCTTTAGGTTCAATTAACATCAATGCCGGAGTGAACAACGTCTTGAATACGACATATACGACATTCTATCAATTGAACGGTGGAGGTGGTAGGTTCTTCAATCCGATGGCGAGAAGAAATTTTTATTCGGGAATAACTCTGCGCTTCTTCTTGTAAATTTGCAGCATGTTTAAAAAGACATTTTTCTTCGTTTTACTTGTTGCATTTGGAATGGCAGGTTGCAAACCAACACCCATTGCCGAAGCCAATTTCGAATTCGATGAAAGTCTTCAATGGAAAAAGAGTGAGCCCGTTTCCTTGAAGCTGGACATTCGCGAAAATGCCGAACCGTGTGAGTTGTATCTCGATGTTCGATACACGACGCTTTTTCCTTTCGATAAATTAGAATTGCACATCAAGGAGATTTCACAACAAGGAGTAGTAGTTCCTCGAGATGTGACGATAGAAATTAAAAATCAAAACGGATTTGTTGGAGATATTAGCGGAGATATAGGAGATGTTGAGCGAGAGTTAGATTCGAATAAGCAATACGAAGATCATGGCGTGTATACGTATGAGATTTCGTTCAATCATCCAGTTGATGTGTTGCTGGGAATAATGGAGTTTCGTCTGCGTGCGGTTCCGAAGAAAAAGAAATCATGAGAGACTTTAAGACATTTTCATTTCATACACTCGGATGTAAACTGAACTTTTCAGAATCGAGCACGTTGGCGCGCGATTTTCAAGAGCGAGGTTACGGAAGAGTAGAGTTGGAAGAAGGTCCAGATGTCTTGGTTATCAATACCTGCAGCGTTACCGATGAAGCCGATCAGAAATGTAGGTATGCCGTTCGAAGAGCCAAGCGTTCGAATCCGAATGTATTCATTGCGGTTATCGGATGTTACGCGCAATTGAAACCCGAAGAAATTTCGAAAATAGAAGGTGTTAATGTGGTCTTGGGCGCGAATGAAAAATTCAACTTGATTGATCGCATCAAAGAATACGACGAGTCGGAAGGGAAAATCTTTGCTGGAGAGATTAAAGATGTGAAGGAATTCATTCCTTCGTTTTCATCCGGAGATAGAACACGAACCTTCTTGAAGGTTCAAGACGGTTGCAATTATTTCTGCGCATTCTGCACTATTCCTTTAGCACGCGGAAGATCGCGCAGTGCGAATGTGGAATCAACGGTGGAAGAAGCAAAGAAGGCCATTGCAAGCGGAGCGAAGGAGATTGTTTTAACCGGAGTGAACATAGGAGATTTTGGAACGGCTCACAACGAAACGTTGTTGGATCTAATACAGAAGCTCGATGAGTTGGAAGGAATAGAGCGTTATCGTATCAGCAGCATTGAACCGAATTTGTTGACGAATGAAATTATTTCGTTTGTATCCACTTCAAAACACTTTATGCCGCACTTTCATATTCCACTTCAAAGTGGAAGCGATGAAATATTGAAAGGCATGCGCCGCAGATATAGAACTGATTTGTATCGTGAAAGAATAGCGTCGATTAAATTTGCTATGCCACATGCCTGCATTGGAGTAGATGTTATTGTTGGATTTCCTGGAGAAACGAACGAATACTTCAATGAAACCGCTGAGTTCTTGAAAGACTTGGATGTTTCGTATTTGCATGTGTTTACCTACAGCGAACGAGCGAATACAACTGCCCTGCGTATTGAAGACATAGTGCCAATGGAAGTTCGCAACGAAAGAAATAAAATCTTGAGATTACTAAGCGCGAAGAAGCGTTCAGCTTTTGACGCGTCTTTTAAAGGAACCGAAGCCAAAGTTTTATGGGAGTCGGTGAATGATGAAGGAAAGATATCAGGATTTACCGAAAATTACATTAAGGTTCAAGTTCCTTTTGATGAATCTCTTTCCAATCGTATTTCTTCAGTTACACTTTAGCGTTTATCATTGCTACAAAGGCATTGGATAGTGTATTCAATGCAATGGCCTTATCCTTTTTATTCAGCGGGTCGGGAGGTCCATAGGGTGTCTTGTTTACATCAATGATGTAGATCTTTTTATTTCCATTGTGACGAAGCACATCGAATTCGCAGAAGTCGACTTTCATAGCTGTCGCATATTTTTCAATCTGCGAAATTTCTTCTTCGGAAAATAGATCTTCTGGTTTGTGTAGGGTTGCGCGATGCGCCTTATTGGTAAAACGGTTTTTTAGTGTTTTGAATTTCAAATACACCAATGGTATTTTTCCTTGAATTACAGGAACCCGAATATCTACATATTCTCCAGCTTCATTTGTATTGTCGAGAACCTTTTGATATACGGCGTCTGTTTTTGGGAAGGCCACTGGGCACATTACTTCTTGTCCGTCGTGAACTGCATTCTCGTCGCTTTTCTCTACCGCTACTCCGATGTATGTTTTCGGATTTAAATTCATAGAATACCCCAGGGCTTCCAAGTGAACCACATGCACGCGTTCTTTGGAAATGTCTGGACAATTGACATTGATGATTTTTGCTTTAGGATATTTTCTTCTTAGAGCACTTGCGCTTCCGTATGTGGCGTTTTCGAAATAAACAAGGACATCTGGATTCGAAACCAACTTGTTTGTTAGCCGCACCTTATTCATTTTTGCGATTTTTGAAAGCGTGGTTTTCTTGCTCGGATAAGTAGGGGCGGCTAACCAGACAGGCAATTTTCCACCATTTTGAATGAAGTAGATTCCTTCTCTTAAAAGACATGCAATATCTTTTAGCATGACCTCGAAAAAGGGCATTTCTTTTCTGTAGTTATTTCTTAATCCCATGAGAGATATAATTTAGGATTTAATGTTTGCGTAATAAAATCGTTCTTCAATGAACCGCGCGCCGGGGAATATTCTCTTCCGTAAAAAATTATTTGAAGATGAAGCTTGTTCCAGCTTTCTTCAGGAAATAATTTCTTTGCGTCACGTTCCGTTTGTTCTACAGATTTTCCATTGGTTAGTTTCCAGCGCGTCATTAATCTGTGAATGTGGGTGTCAACAGGAAATGCAGGAACACCGAACGCTTGAGACATAACGACACTGGCGGTCTTGTGTCCAACACCAGGCAATGCTTCTAAGTATTCAAAAGAGGCAGGAACTTCCCCATTGTGCTCGTTAATGAGAATGTGCGAAAGGTTGAAAATGGCTTTACTTTTTGCAGGTGAAAGTCCACACGGTTTAATGATCTCGCGAATTTCTTCAATGCTTAGCTTAATCATGTCGAACGGATTGTTCGCTTGCTTGAATAAATGTGGAGTAATCGTATTCACTCGCGCGTCTGTGCATTGCGCTGAAAGGAGCACCGCGATTAATAAAGTAAAGGCATCGGCGTGGTCAAGCGGAATGGGTGTTTCTGGGTAGAGACGTTCCAATTCAATTCTCACGTAATCCGCCGCCTCTTTTTTTCGCATCTAAGGAATAAATTGATACTGTGTTTTGTCTTTGGTGAAGTATTCGCGTTTCGATTGACCGTTCCAACGAACTTCGGTAATATTTTGCTGATCGGTGTAAATATCGTATAAAATTGTATTATTTACAATAACTAAATTTGGGTCGTAATAATTTCCTTCAATGAACAAGGTTGTCATGTCATTATCCACGCTATAACCCAAGAAATTCAATACAACATTTCTTCCGCCAACTTGAATGCTTAATCTTTCGCCAATGTATTTCTTTACCAATTCGAATGCCTCTGGAGTTTGCGGGTAAAGGGAATGGTGTCGGTAACTCTGCACCTCAATGGCATGCTCCAAATCGTCGGTGAATATCTTCGAGGTGATTTCTATAGCGGAGGTCTGTGCGTTGAATTCTATGGTCGTATTGCTTAAATAGAATTTATGTGAAGTAGGCGCCGAAGCTTGAGGAGAGAGGGAAAGTGTAATTAAGAAAAATAAGAATACCGATTTCATATCGCCAAAATACAACGAATTCTTCTTTACGCATTACCTTTGAGCCATGTTAAAATGCACATTGAATAGTGACGAACTAGTAAAGGCCAAATCGATTGTAGAAGGGGCGAAGAAAATTGTAATATCGACGCACATCTCACCAGATGGCGATGCTGTAGGTTCTTCATGCGCGATGGCTCAGATGCTGGTGAAGCTAGGAAAGGAGGTCACAATAGTTCTTCCCGATCTAGCCCCCTCTTATTTGAATTGGATAGCTGGAAATGAATATGTTGTCGTGTGCAAGGAACAAGGCGAAGAAACTGCAAGACGAATTGAAGAAGCCGATGCCGTGTTCATTTTAGATTACAATCACCTTGGAAGAATAGGAGAGACCGTAAAGAAATTACTCGATGCGCAAATAGGGGTGAAGCCATTCATTCTTATTGATCATCACGAACAACCCGCAACTTTTCCAGATGTTGTTTATTCCGATACAAGTATTTGCAGCACGTGTGAGATGGTGTTTCATTTTGCAGGGGCAATGGACTGGTTGGATTTGATAGATGCTCCAACTGCCCAAGCAATCTATTGCGGAATAATGACCGACACCATGTCGTTCCGTTTTCCAAGCGTGAGCCCAGAGACGCACGAGATTGCAGCTTGGTTAATGCGCAAAGGATTAAAACCGCATGTGGTTCATGAAAATGTTTTAGACTCTCAACGTGTCGATCGCTTGCGCCTGATGGGATATGCACTTTCTGAGTGTATGACGATACTTCCAGAATACAATGCTGCGTTCATTGCGATTACGAAAGAGAAGTTGGATCAATTCCAACCGCAATCAGGGGATACCGAAGGATTGGTGAACATGGCGTTAAGTGTAGAAGGAACAACCATTGCGGCTTTCTTCAGAGAAGATGATGATTGCGTTCGAATTAGTTTTCGAAGCAAGGGGGCGCGTGATGTGAATCAGATGGCGCGCGCACACTTCAACGGGGGCGGACACAAGAACGCGGCAGGTGCGCGCTTACACGAATCGCTCGAGCATACTATTGCGAAGTTTATAGAGTTGTTACAAAAAGGAGAGATCTAATGAAATACGCCTGTTTACTTTTCGCCTTCACTGCTATTTTAATGAGCTGCGACAGTTGCTCACAAGATAAAAAGGTGGTGCAACAAATGAATCAAGCACAAATAGATTCCATGCTTGTTGCGCAGAATAGAATTTTTCACGCGCAAGAAAAAGAGCGCATTCAAAAATTTGTAACAGAAAAACAATGGTCCACAACCATTACCGGAACGGGTATTCATTATTGGGTATATCAGCAGGGGACAGGAGAGACTGTTAAAGCCGAGCAGATTGCGATGGTTGAATACGAAGTGTCTTTGCTCGACGGTACCGTTGTTTACAAGAGCAAACCCGGAGAAAAAGTTCCGGTCAAGATTGGTCATGATAATGTGGAGAGTGGCTTGCACGAAGCGATGATGCTCTTGAGAAAAGGAGATCGAGCCAAGTTTGTTCTTCCTTCCTATCGAGCATTCGGATTAACAGGCGAAGGAAAAATCCCCATGAACGCAGCTGTGGTCTACGACATTTATTTGGTGGAAATTCAATGATTAAAGAATTCGGCGAAGAATCTTCGCTAACCATTCTTTCCCTTTGTATGGTGGATATACAAGTGAAGTTGAATTGAAAATTCGACTTACATGTACCTCTGATTTTAAATGACAGAATTCTAGGAATCCATGGTATCCGTGCGAGTAACCCATTCCTGAAAAATTACTTCCTCCGAAAGGCATACGCACATCGCTAATGTGCAAGAAAACGTCGTTAATGGTAACACCTCCAGACCAAGTGTTGCGTGTAATGAACTTACGTTCGCTTCTGCTATGAGAGAACACGTACAACGCCAAAGGCTTGTCTTTGCTGCGAATGAAGTCTACAGCTTCTTCCATGGTTTCGTATTCGAAAAGCGGAAGAATAGGACCAAATATTTCTTCCTGGAATACTTTCGTTTCCTTCGAAACATTTCCAACGACAGTTAAACCGAACAAACGCTCGGTGGGTTTGTGTTCACCTTGAAAGAGAATTTGTCCACCTGTGTTTCGAACCTCTTCAACCATTGAAACCAATCGCGAATAGTGCTTTTCAGAAACTACACGCACCACTTCGTCGGAATTTAATTTTCCATCTATTGTATAATTGGAATGGTAATATTTTTTTAAGTGATCGACAAATTCTTTTGATTTCCCTTTAGGTAGTAAAACGTAATCAGTAGCAATGCACGTTTGTCCGGCATTGGTGTATTTCCCCCAAAGAATTTTCTTCGCGGCATCTTCTAAGTCGTAATCCTTTCCAATAACAACCGGAGATTTTCCACCAAGCTCTAATGTTACGCTTGTTAGATTTTTTGCGGCAGCTGCCATAACCAATTTCCCAACCGCTGGAGACCCAGTGAAGAAAATATGATTTAACGGAAGCTCGGTCAATTGAGCAGCAACAGTGCCGTCTCCGAGAACAACTGAAACTTCTTTCGGAAGGAAAGTGTCTTCAATAAAGTCTTTGATGGCTTCGCTTACTGACGGCGTAAATTCGGAAGGTTTTACTATAGCCGTGTTTCCTGCTGCAAGACAAGAAATAAGCGGAGTAAGAGTGAGCTGAACGGGATAGTTCCATGGAGAAAGAATCAGGCAAACACCTTTCGATTCAACATGAATTTTATTTGAAGCCAATGGATTGGCGAGGCTCATTCGGGGATAGGAAATGGACATCCATTCGCGAAGCTCTTTTCTCACAGACTTCAATTCCGCGAAGATCAAAGAGAACTCCATCATGGAAGACTCAAAGGCATGTTTGTTCAAGTCTACTTTTAACGCTTGGGTTAAAGCTGCTTCGTGTTTATGCAATCCTTTTTCAAATCTGTCAAGCAATGCAATGCGATCCGATACTTTACTGTTTTTAAAAAGTAAAGCATGCTTCTTTTGCAATTCAAAAATTTCCATGTTCAACATAATGTTCTGTTATTCGTGTTCGCGAATGTTTTTCGTTTCGTGTTCTGTTGGTTCGTCGTTTATTTCCTCTTCCTTCACGTACCAGCCTTCCAAGTTAGGTTGTCCGGCATCAGACCAAGCACTTAACCACAAACATCCTAATGAATAAACAGCGGAACGCATTCTTCGTTCAATCTGTCCGTTTAAAAGTGCGCTATAGGCTTCAGAGAACTCTTTGGAGTATGTGCGCACCTCAATGTTGTTGCGCATTTCGTAAGCATATTTTTTGTCGGAAGGAAATCGTGCAGTCAGTTGTTCTTCAAACTTTAAAACCGAATCTACCCCGGTATAACTTTCTTTGAGGCGTTCCCAAATAAAATGCTGCGGTGCGGAAATGTATTCTGCTTGCCCAACAAAGAAATCGTATTTCGGAAATTGAATTTCAGGGACGCGACTTTCCCAAAAACCGTGTATACCTTTTTGATTGGTCTTTTGTCCGTTGTAGTTCGAAGTGGAATGAAGAGGTACATGAACATCACCGACGTAATGTCCAATTTCAGCAGAAAGGCGCAGCACTTTGTTGACGTCCTTTTCAACAAATGCCTTCACCAATTTTGAATAAACGAAATACAGATTCCAAGGAACAATTCCGTGCGCGCGAAGACTGTCTTCACCGTATTTCAAAACAGCATCGTTCCAACGCTCGGGTAAATTTTCAAATGGAGAAGAAGTTGTTGCTGTAACGTAACGGTCAACGTCGAGAAAGTGGCATTCCGCCTCACCTTTAACACTGTACCTTCTTTTGTCTGGATCCACGCTGTGCTCAATCAAGTAATTCATGTTGTACTTGTAGAATCCGAAAAGATCCGGTGGCAGCGTATAAATAGCAAGCTCATTAATTTTCTTGTGTCCGAAGAATCCCCATTCTAGACAAATAGGTGGTTCGGGTTCTGAGGCTATTGAGTTAAATGGAAAACAAAGTATCCAAAGGAGTAAGGACTTCGTTTTCATGTGGAAGGATTTATGCGTTGTCGATTTCTAACTTCACCAACTTTCCATCGCGCAGAATAGGAATGCATGGAACGGTGTCTAGTGTAAGGCAATACTTCACGTCTTTCTGAATTTTCAATTTCATTAAACGCTTGCGATGAGAACTTGCGCGAAGGAAGCTATAGAAGTTGTCGCGTGCTGAACGGTATAAGAATTTTGCCGAGATGGTGCTGTCTTCGTTGGAAACGAATTTGCGACTTTCTAGAAGGATGTCTGCGATAGCACCCGCGCAGATGGTATCTTCCAAGTTCATTTTTTCCTTCCATCCGGAGGCAAGCACTAAAACATTTTTGTTTTGTTCAATGAGCCAGTTACTGAGGAAAGTGAGGTTATTCAAGCAACCAATCACAACGATACTCTTTTCTTTGGCTACTTCAATGGCATTGGTGCCGTTTGTTGTTGTAAGTACAACTGTTTTTCCAATTAAATCTGGATTCATGAAGGCATACGGAGAATTTCCAAAGTCGAATCCTTCAACCACTTGACCGTCTCTTTCTGCAGCTGTAATGTATCCTTTCGATTTGTAGTCAACGGCTTTTTCTACCGAATTAATTGGAATGATTTCTTTTATTCCGCAATGAAGTCCTGTGGTAATAGCACTTGTAGCGCGCAGCACATCTATAACCACCACAATGTCGAATCCGTTATTGTACAACGGAAAGTGACTTGGGGCGTAACATACTTCTACAATCTTTCTTTCGCTAAGTGCTGGCATAGGTTTTCAATAAGAGCCTAAAATTAAGAAAAGAAAAGGAATGCAGCGAATTTGTTTATGCCATAACTAACTTTGCTTCCTAATCTAAACCCATGCGTGTAAATAAATTCATAAGTGAATCGGGACTTTGTAGCCGAAGAGAAGCCGACAAGTTTATTGAACGCGGTCTTGTTACGATCAATGGAAAGAAGGTTGGGCTTGGCGCCGAAGTTGGACCGAGAGATGTTGTAAAGGTGAACGGTCGCGGTCTCAATCGAGAAGAGAAGCAAGATTTGGTTTTGGCTTTCAACAAGCCTATCGGTGTTGTTTCGACTACAGATAAAGTAGAAAAGAACAACATTGTAGATTACATAAGCTACAGTGAACGCATTTTTCCGATTGGAAGATTGGATAAAGATTCTCAAGGACTTATTCTTTTGACTAATAATGGCGACTTAGTCAATAAAATTCTTCGCGCAGGAAACAAGAACGAAAAGGAATACATCGTGAACGTCGACCGCCCTTTGTTTCCCGACTTTGCGGAAAAGATGAGCCAAGGTGTTCCGATATTGGGTGTTCAAACGAGAAGATGTAAAGTTGTTGTGGAAACGCCATTTGTCTTTCGCATTACACTTATTCAAGGATTGAACAGGCAAATACGAAGAATGTGTGAACACTTTGGATACAACGTAACGAAGCTCGAGCGAACACGCATTATGCATATTGGATTGCAAGGACTTCAGCAAGGTGAATTCCGACCATTGGAAGAAGATGAGATGAGGTTGTTGAATAAGTACCTGGAGAAATCGAAATCTGAAGCTCCTGAAAAGAAAGCAACGTCACCCACAGATAAGCCAAAGCCAAAACCGAAGCCTAGACCAAAACCGAGATCAAGTTCTTCATCTGCTTCCCCATCATCATCGAAACCTCGATTCAAAGCAGGTAGTAAGTCGCATGCAAAGCCAGGTGAGCGCACCTTCCGCAATGGTCCGAGCAAGGGTAGTAGCAGTCGAGGTAACTCAGGTAAGAGTAGTCGCGGAGGCGCAAAAAGAACGGGTAGATAGAACTTAGTGTAAAAATTACACTAAGTAATTCAAATGTCTTGTTTATCTTTGCTGTAAATACAATTTTTTATGGCAAACATTGCGCACATTCATGCAAGACAAATTCTCGATTCGAGAGGTAATCCAACTATTGAAGTAGATGTAATTACTGACCAAGGTACTGTTGGTCGCGCTGCCGTTCCTTCTGGAGCAAGCACAGGAATGCACGAAGCGGTAGAGCTTCGCGATGGAGATAAATCGCAGTACTTAGGTAAAGGCGTTATGCGTGCTGTTCAAAATGTGAATGAGGTTTTGAATAAAGAATTGGAGGGAGCTTCAATTTTCGAACAGAACTTAATTGACATGGCCATGTGCGGAATAGATGGCACAGACAATAAAAGTGTTTTAGGAGCGAACGCAATTTTAGGTGTTTCTTTAGCGGTTGCGAAAGCGGCGGCTGAAACATCTGGATTAAGTCTATACAGATATATCGGAGGAGTGAGTGCGAATACACTCCCCGTTCCGATGATGAACATTATTAACGGAGGTGCTCATGCCGACAATAAAGTAGATGTTCAAGAATTCATGATTTTACCAGTCGGTGCTGAAACATTCAGTCAAGCCTTGCGCATGGGAGCTGAAGTGTTTCATCATTTGAAAGCTGTTTTAAAGAAGCAAGGTCACATGACCAATGTTGGTGATGAGGGTGGATTCGCTCCGAACTTCAACAGCAACGAGGAAGCCTTACAAACGATTATGCAGGCAATTGAAGCGTCTGGTTATAAAGCAGGAGAAGATATTGTATTGGGATTGGACTGCGCATCGACCGAGTTCTACAATCCAGAAACAAAGTTGTATCATTTAGAATCAACAGGTGAACACTTAACCAGCGCACAAATGGTAGACTATTGGGCAGATTGGACAAAGCGTTATCCGATTGTTTCCATTGAAGACGGATGTTCAGAAGATGATTGGGACGGTTGGAAGTTGATGACAGAAAAGTTGGGCGATACAACTCAGTTGGTTGGAGATGATTTATTCGTGACCAACGTGAATCGTCTTTCTCGCGGAATAGAAGAGGGGATTGCAAATAGTATTTTGGTGAAGGTGAATCAGATTGGTTCACTAACTGAAACGATCGATGCGGTAAATATGGCTCATAGAGCTGGATACACTTCGGTAATGTCTCATAGAAGTGGTGAAACAGAAGATACGACTATTGCAGACCTATCCGTTGCGCTTAATACAGGACAGATTAAAACAGGATCAGCTTCACGCTCTGATCGTATTGCAAAATACAATCAGTTGTTGCGTATAGAGGAAGAGTTAGGAAAGATGGCTTATTTCCCAGGGAAAAGTATCTTGAGATAAATGACAGTTTGGAGTTTTTAGACAAGGGGGATTTCGGTCCTCCTTTTTTTTGTTTACTAATGAACAGTGCAATGTGCGTTACTACCAACCTTTAGTAACATACCCCTGTTTGTATATCGCGGTTTCATTTTTAAAACATTTTTTGATTCCCTCAATATTTGTTAGGAGGAATGAAGTGCCCAAAACACATATTAATTGGAATCCTAATATTAGGTTTTTCTGCAGGCCAAGCGCAGGTGTTGGATAGCACACTGAATTCCATCAATAGGCTGTATGCATTGTGGGAGAAGGGCTACGCTCAGTCGAAAGAACAATTAGCATGGTCTGATTTTAAAACAGCAGAGAGTGCATGGCCGGTAATAGTTGATCAGACTTCAGTTGATATTCAGAAGCACATTTATGAATCTTATACATTGCGTGCGAGTATCATGCGTGCCGACAAGGGGTTGTCAGTTGTTTCAAACAGCCAGTTCAATTTCAATACACAGTACGATGAAGATAATATATGGTATCGTGCGCGAACTACAAATGGCTTGGAGTGGGACATCCTTTCAGGAGGTATAGTTGAAAATAAACGCAAGGCTGAAATTATCGAGAACGAATTGCAAATGAAGTTGCTCGAGAACAAAAACGCAAACACGGGTAAGATTTCCTACGAGAATAGAAATCAAATTATTTATTATTTCAATAAGAAGAAAGTAGAAGTCCTTAAAGCGCGTTTAGATATCAGTAACAATAAGATGGATGTTTTAACAGACTTGGCCGAGTCTGGAGAAATAAGAACAACCATGTTGCTTGAGGCTCATAAGCAAATGATCGAAATAAACGGTCAGTTCAATTTGTACGCTTCGTTTAACGACGGTTTAAAAACGATGTTAGACACGAATCGGATTACTACAAAAAGATTATTGCCTCCTTTCGATGTGAATATAGTATCGCTTCGTGCACTTTCTGGCATGCAGTTCAATCCGAATAAGATGATGGAGCTGCATGCTAAAAATGACAAATTGCGCTACAACTGGATGAATGATGTTGACTTAACGACTGGTGTTCGCTATAACTATTACGATCGTGTTGCCGACGGATTCAACCGAGGCTTTATGTCTTTGAATTTAACTGCTCGCATTCCATTGCGCATTTTTCAAATGGATTATCTCACATTAACTAGACTTCAACAAGACGAGGTAAAGTTGAACATGCGTCAGGAGGATGAGTTAAAGTGGCTAGAGATTTCGAATTTGGTTTATGAGTTGCGTTATAAGCAGAAGCAGTTTTCAAACTTGCTTGAAAAGCAAAGACTTCATCATGATCTGTTGAAGAATTTTCAAGGATTAAAGAAAATAGAGGATCCATCTTTTCAACCAATTGTCGGTTTGAATGCGCTTGATGAGTTTTGGTCAATGGAAATCGAGAAGATTGATTTGTTGCAACAGATGTATTTGAAGCTTGGAGAGATTCAAGAAAAAATTCCGAACGAAGCTATTAGTCAGTATGTCGTTCCATGGAATGGAAATATGAGTATAATCGATGGTACGGAAGATTCAACTTATGTTGCTGAGAATAGATCGATGTATTTGTGGTCAAAGGCTTGGATGGATAAAAGTGCAACTGAGATTATCACGAACGTTCGTGTTTGGAATATTCAAAAGCTATTAATTTCTGCAGGAGGAAGTGAAGCGCACTGGCCACAGTTCAAGCAATTGGTGAACATGGCTGAGCGCAATGAATTGAAATGCGAGTTGCTAATTGGAAATAATCGTTGGTTGTCTTCGAACATGACTTCAAAGTTGGACAGCGTTTGGAATAAAATTGCGGAGCTTCCTATTGAAGGTATTCATTTGGATTTAGAGGTTCACACCTTCGATGGCTTTCAAGATAGTCCAGATGCATTCTTCTTATTGTATATGAATCGCGTTCGTGAAGCTAGTGCATTTTGTAAGATCCACAATTTACGTTTGGAAGTTTCAATACCATTGACCTATCCAGCCGAAGTTCTTCAAGAGTTGGAAATGTTGTGTGATGAAGTCGTTGTGATGGCTTACGAAACAAAAGGGCCTAAGCAAATTCAAAATCGAATTGCAGAGGAATTGGTAATTGGAAAAGACAAAATTAGCGTAGCTCTTAGAGCGAAAGACTACGTATCAAAGGCTTCTATGGAAAATGATTTTAGAGAGTTAAAGGATTTGATTAACGTTAAGAACACTGTTATTCACGATTATCAGACGTACAAAATATTGAACCAATAATAAGGTATTGAAAAGTATTAATTTTAAAAGAAGAGGAACTGAAATAAGAACCCTTCCAGAAGAATCGAGAACTGCACGCAGAAAGTGGGATAGGATAACTTATATCTTCATTTTAATTGTGCTTTTGGCATTGGGAATTTATTACGCTTCTACTAAAGTTTTTTACACCAGAGCACAAGGCCAAGTTTTGTATGAAAATGTAGATATCCGTTTGTTAGATGACTGTCGCGTTACTCGTTATTTTGTTCATGAATATGATTCTGTTCGCGTTGGTGATACTCTTTTTGAATACATCAATGATAATGACGATACAGACAACGGTAATGGAAGTAATGGAGGGAATGTTTCGGTTTCTGTTAATGCAAGGGGTGGATCTGATAACAGCTGGATTGAGAGAGAAATTTTGAATAAACGTGAGAAGATTGCAGACAATGAAGCAAAGCGCAAGGAAAATTTAAGCTTGATCAAATCTTATGAAGCTGAGTTGGAGCGTATTCGCGCTTCTGTTGTTTTAGGTGTATTGCCTCAAAGCAGATTAGATGTTCGCCAGAATGAAATTGTTCAATTGAAAGCAGAGAACAGTCGACTTGCAGAAGAGATTTCTGAAACGAAAAAGATACTGGGGCAACTTCAGTCAGATTTGGCATCAGAAGGCAATGGATCAAACGGCGGCAAAAGCAGTGTTAAAATTAATGGAGCAAATGGCAATGGTTCGCAAGAGGCAGGAGCAGATACTGACAATGGAGGATTGGCAGAGCTAGAGAAGAAAAAACAATATTTTATTTCGCCGATTGCAGGAACAATCAATCAAATCTTCACGAAGGAATTCGAGACAGCACTTCGAGACGAGGTGGTTCTCTCTGTGCACAAGAAATCACCAATTTTCATTAGAGCCTACTTTGATCAGAAAGACCTCGATCAAATTAGCATTGGGGAAGAATTTACTGTTACATTCCCTGACGGTACCGTATCGAAGGGTGTATTGAAGAGTTTCTATTATTCAACCATACCACTTCCCGAGGAATTCCAAAAACGCTACGAACCTGTTTCAAGAGCGGTTGTAGGAGATATTTATCCGGTTAACATCGACGAAGCGCGACGTTGGAAGGATTTTTATAAGATGAGTGTTGATGTGTCTAAATATAAATATTAATATTAAGCTATTTTGGATGCAAACTTACATACGATCAATTCGGTAGTTACCGTAGGTAAGATAAGATTCTACAAAATCAATGATCGGATTGCCTTTCATTGGAATGCCTTGATGGCTTACGATGGATTTATTATTGATTCAAATAATGCTATTTTCATTCGCTCTGTTGCTCGGGAAATACGCGGGCATCACCAACCTGAGATCTATCTGAAGGGTATTTTCTTAATGGGAAATCCAGAGATGAAGAGTAAGGCAGTTTATTCTCTAATCGACGGTTTTATTCTTGGTGGAGAAGATCTGAATATGGCCGCGAACAGAGCACAAGATTATTTTTTAAGGTCTTTAGACATTCACCCAAGTGTTCCTAAAGGTGTTTTCGGGTCTATTATTAAAAAAGCTTTTGATTTGTTGTATACCCGTCAGAATAAAACGCTGGCGCCTATCCGGGATACACATTCAATTATCGGATATAATTTTCCTGAATTGAGTGTTTCTTTTGAAGAAAACGAGGAACCGCAGGTTTTGGATGCTTTGGAGTGGGCAGAAAAGGAAGGCCTTATTTGGCCGGATTTTCAAGAGCGAATTTACGTCTGCACTTCATGCTCGGGAGGTTTTTTGAGTTTTAGAGAAGTTTGTCCGCATTGTAAATCTTCCAACATTGACGGAGAAGATCTTGTGCACCATTTTCCTTGCGCTTACATTGGGCCTTTGAGCGATTTTCAAATGGAAGATTCTTCTGTTTTAAATTGTCCGAAATGCAACAAAGATTTGCACCACATTGGTGTGGACTATGATAAACCATCGGTTATCAATCACTGCAACAATTGTGATTCAATTTTCCAAGATGTTTATGTAAAAGCGAAATGCTTGAATTGCGAAAGTGATATGGATGTTCAATATTTGAAATCCCGAAACATCAATTCCTATAAATTAACCAAAAAGGGAAGACAAGCGATTACAAAGGGCTACAGCTATGACGGTATTGAAGAACAAATGGATGTGATGTTGCATTCAATGGATTCTTTCTTGTCGCTGTTGAGGTATGACATCATTCGTGAATCGCGCGAATTAGGCGACGATGTTTTGACGGGAATTTACTTCGAGAATTTGAATGAATTCGCCAATCAATTTGGTGAGTTCAGAAGGCAAAGTCTTATGCGGGAGATAGCGCTTATTGTTCAGCAACGTCTGAACGATCTCGACTATATCTGTCTTGAGCAGAGTAATTTGTTGTGGATTGTTATTCACGATGTGAAAAAGATTGAAAAGGCTCTGGAGAATTTGGTTAAAGACATTAAAGAACTCATCGATCGGAATTTACCTTCTGTTAAACTGTCAATTATTTTTGAATACAATCACCTGAAGGCAGTTACTTCGGCTGAAGCTTGTATGGTTGACCTGAAAAGAAAAATGTTGGTAGAATGAATTTACTAACCGAGTTTTACTCGTTTATAAGTAACGTCGGTTTCGAAAAATTCTTTCGGTATTTTTATTTCTTTGTCATTTTCGAATTCTTCAGATTCTTCGTCATGGAAGTAGTTGTCTTGCTCTATTGGGTTAGGGCTAAAAAGGCACGAAGACCTGCCATGGAAGAGGCGCATTTCGAATTGATGAATAGAAGACCTTTGGTGTCTGTTGTTATTCCTGGAAGAAATGAAGGAAAACATTTGTTCAAATTAGTAGAATCGCTTCGCAAACAGACCTACACCAATATGCAAATTATTGTTGTTGACGACGGAAGCGATGACGACACTCCGATAATAGGAAGAAATCTAGAAAGAAGAGGGTACATCGATTTGTTTTTGCGGAATGATGTTAGGGGCGGGAAGTCCTCTGCCGCTAATCTAGCGATTCGCTATGCTCGTGGTGAATTTATTATTGCTTTAGATGCCGATTGCAATTATCTGCCAGATGCCATTGAGCGCATACTCATACCTTTTTATTACGATAAAAGAATTGGAGGTGTTGGAGGAAGTGTGCAAGTCTATAATTATGACGATTCGGTCGCCTGTGCTCTGCAAGCAATTGAGTATTTCGATACAATATCGGTAGGTAGAATTGTTAGCTCAGAGCTTGGAATATATAGAGTTATTAGTGGTGCTTTCGGAGCTTTTCGTAAGGATGCGATTGACAAAATAGGAGGTTGGGATGTCGGTCCGGGAATGGACGGCGATATCTCTGTTAAATTACGCAAATTGGGGTATAAGGTGAAGTTTGAACCAGAGGCCATTTGCAGAACCAATGCGCCAAGCACCTTTAAAAAATTAGCGAAACAACGACTTCGCTGGGATAAGTCCCTCATTCGTTTTCGCTTGAGAAAACACAACGATGTGTTTTTTCCGACAAGGACTTTTTTATGGATAAACTTTTTTTCCTTTTTGGAAAACGTTGTTTACAATGTCTTTTTGAATTTTAAATGGTATTTTTATTTGGGAGATATGTTTATTAATTTCTTGTCTTTTCTGCCGTTCATTTTCATAACAAACATTCTTCTTTACGCGACATACAACATTCTTAAATATTTAATTTTCGGCTTATTCCGCTTGAAAAGAAAAGAGGCGATTATTTACTTGTTGCCGTACACACCTTTGATGGTTTTTTATTTCGGGTATTTTTTACGGATTGTTAGAACCAAAGCATATCTTCAAGAGTTCTTTTTTAGAGCGTCGTATAACGACAGCTGGAACCCGGCCAAGAGTTCTCGAGCTGCGAAAGCACTTCGAATCTAATATTATTGATTCAATTCAGGGTAGCGATCCAACAGGTCATCACGCTTTTTCTTAGATGCTAACATAGACCAAGAGAATTTCTTTTTCCCTTCTTCAAAACGCCTGTTTTCATCTTTAACTGCTGTAAGAATCTCTAAGAATGCCGCATCTGAACTAATTACCGTTAGAATGTTCAATTTGTACTCGAACATATACCAGGTTGCCCCGTCTATTTCTAGGTATAATCGGAAAATATCACCGCTTCGACGTTTCTCAATTTCAATCAAGCCTTTTGTGTATTTGAAAATTTGCTTTTTCCCCATGCTGGCAATACCCAGAGGTCCTGTAGTTGAGAAGGTTTCTAATTCTTCATTCCAAACCCATTTCAGATCTCCGAAGTAAAAGAGTTGCTGAAGCTCTTCAGGTAGCTTTTTTAATGTGCCGTCTAAGGCCATATCAGCAATTATTTTGTCCGACTTTTCAATTCCTAAAAACTCAATTAAGCTCTTTTCAAATTGAGTTTTCGTTAAATCAATCGGGTCTAAGTTGGCTGCGTTTACAAATTTTTCAGTTAAATGTTTTTGCGCACCTTCGTCGAATGGAAAATTCAAGAGTGTGGTGCTTTGCGCATTGAGCGTTGAATCGTTTGATTGGAAATGAACCGTTCCAACTGACTTCATAACCATCATGCCGTAATCGACATTAAAGTCCATAACACCATCTCCTGTAAGTTCACAGTTGGTTGTATTCAAGCCAAGCAATTGTCCTGGTAATTTCGGTTGGCGAATCTTCTCTTTTGATCCAATGTAATACGTTTTCTTTCCTTTGTCGTAAAACAAAAATCCAGAAGATTCAATAAGTCCGTGGTCTTTTTTATTTGGCTTAGCGCTTAAGAATCCTGGATAAATTTTCATCGGTGGCTCATCCTTTACGATTACGCCGACTCCCAATTTCGACATGGTCATATCGCGCAAGGTGCTATCTACTGGAATGTATATTTCCAACGGATTTATCTCTGATTTGAATTTGAAGAAGGTTCTCGCAATGCTGCTGCAATTGTGCAGAATACGAACGCCACCATTAAACGTTAAATTGGGATTGCTAGCGTGCAATTCAAATTTCCCATAATATTCAAAGGCTGGAGACAAAAAGAACTGATCGGTTTCTTTAATGTCGCCAAACGCCACTGTCTGGTAAGTAGAATCCAGTCGGAAAGTATTAATGTGAATTTTTTGCTCTTTTTTGTTTTCGTCTTTGTATATAATGTCACCACTTCCTTCATATTTCTTGCGCCCTTCAATTTTTAAATTGGCGTTGAAAATCTTGTGGTATTGCGTCACGAAATTGCTAATTACCTGAGCGCGCTCGAGCTTCCGCATGTTAGCCCATTTTTCAATAACAACGTAATTACTGTCGGGCTGAACTTTAGAGTCAGCAACAATGATGTAGTCGATTTTTTTGCAAGTTAGACGGTTGTTTTTTACATCATACTTGGCATACGGAGAAAGGAAATTTAGGCTGTCTTGATTCGGGTCGATGGAGTAGAAGTTACTTCTTTTCTTTTCTGCATCTGTATCAATAACAAGATCGTTGTCTGCTTTACGTGAGGAAGAAAGTTCCATTTCAGACTTGTCCATGAACCAGGTGAATTGGTCCATGTAGCACACGTACAGGTTGGTTGGAAATTCAATTTTTGTTTCTCCGCTATTACTCTTGAACTGCCCCTTTCTATCGTCAAAATCAACATCGGCATTTACGTTATCTGTTTTAAACGCCAATCCCACATCTCCAGGATTTGATTTTAGCTCGAAAGCAGAAGTGTCAGCGAGCATTTTACGATTTCGTAATTTAAAGTTTTTAGAAGAAAGTTTAGCTCCAACGAAATCGGCTGATCCATTACCAGACATTCCCGTAGGTTCTAATTTCATAGTCCCTTTGAACTTAGCTTCTTGATTGAAACATTCAACCAAATCCTCGTTCGTTGTGACTTCTAGTTTGTCTTTCTTTGGGAAGTATTGCAAATCCATTTTGCTTGCTTGCGCATCGGGAACATTCGCTTTTTTATCACTTTTATTGGTGAAAGAACTAGCTAGTCCAAAAACTTCTTCCGGCACATACGTGAACGAGTTAGAAAGTGAAGTAGAGGTTAGATAATCTAACTTGCCCTTTCCCTTTAATCCGGAAAAATTCAAGGTTAAATCTCCAGTTACTTTTGCTTTGCCTCCATAGGCTTGGAAGCCAGAATCAGTGGTGTTGATTTCAAAACCTAAGCTGTTATCTTCCATAAGCACCAAGGGTTCTTTGATGTCTGGAAATATACCTCCACTGACAAGGGTGCCCTGAAACTTTAAATTCTTTTTATTGAAATTGTCGAGCGAGTCAATTTGAAACGGTTCGACTTCGTAATAGAAACCATCGCGCTTATATTTTCCTTTTTGAATCGAATACGAATCGTAGAATACATTCGATGACTTGGTGCAGGTTAAAATGGGGTATTGCGGATAGTCTTTTGAATGGTAACCGCTTTTGTTGGTCGGATGATCAATTTCCAATGTCCCCGATAATCCCGATAATACATTCTTCACACGCACTTTCGGATAGTTGCCGAAGTTGTCAGGCGCGCGCGTGTAATCGTCTACGTAAATGACACACGAATCAATTTCAGCCATTTCAAATTTGAATTGATCGTATATGAAATTGTATTTCGCTCCCATCAATTCAAAGTTTCCCGTATTTATTCTTCCGCTAAAACTGAAGTCACGATCTTTATGCAGAATTATTTCACCCCCCGTAGGATAAATCATTACTTTTTGGGAATCGCTGAGAAGAACACTGTTTACTCCTTTGATAATAATGTCTCGGGTAAGTAAACTAAACCGGGCGTTTTCCATGCGGTCTACCTCCGAGATAAATTGTATTGCATCGTAGTCTGCATTTCCGCGATTGTTTTCAATATGCTTGTATAATTTTTGAAGTAAGACAATGTCTCGTGTTTCAATGTCATACTGAATGTACCCTTTGTTGGTTAAGTCAATTAATATTGGAATCCATTGCTCGACACCGGTTCGTGCCTGTCTTGCAAAATCGATAGCGTTGAAATAGTCAGTTTGAAGTGTCTTTCCTGTTCGATATAAAATATAAACAGGATGGTCGTTGGAAATTCCGGCAAGTGTAGTAAATCTCTTTTCCTTGAAATAATCAGCCGATTCAAAATCAGCATTTCCACCAGGAACTGATCCGAATGTGCCGAAATTCATAAAGGGCGCATCGATATTCCATTGAACCGTTTCAAAATACATTTCAACCTCATGATAAGTGTTCTCGAATGGAGAAGGGGAAATGCCATTTTCCGTTCTTGATAATTCCAAATTTCTCGTCTTTTTTGTAAACATGAAAAATAAATCTGGATGATAAATACTATCCGAGTCCAATCGCATTTTAATGGAAGCATTGCTGCTTTGTATTCTGTCGGGACGAATTTCGAAGAGCAAACTTTGCGCGGTTAAAAAAGCTTTTTTCTCACGATAAAAAATCAGACTAGCCGGAGTGTCCATCGTGCCAGTTCCTTCCAGTTTTTTTCCAGACATGGTGAATCCACCTTCGTAGTCAACATTCGGAACAATGTTTTTAATTTCCAAGCGCTGATAATACGATTCAAACATGGGGTATGATGCGGTCTCTTCTGTCTTATTTCCAATAATTTTTTCTGTTAACTTGCCAGAAAGAGGTTTGTCGAAGAATTCATTGTAGAACATAACGCTGTCAATGATGTAGCGCGATTCTTTGATTCGGATATTGTAGTGATTGAATGAAACGTATGTCTTCTCTGGGTCATAACCAGCACGCTGCCATGTAACGCGGCCGGCGTTACCGTAAAATTTTTCAAGGGTGGGGAAATAATTCCCAGTTGTTTTATAGATAACGGAACTGTCTCCTCTGCTGAGACAAGTTAAATTCATTTCGTCGAAAGTAATGTGCGGTAGAGAGTCGAAAACAAATCGGTATGACGTGTTGTTAATCTTCCACAACAATGCTTCGTTTTTGTAGAACGTTAAATCTCGGAAAAGTCCCAAGCTTGATTCGACAAAATCAGCTCCGTATTTTTTTAATTTCTTTTCGGAATAAAGTCGTATCACGAGATCGTTCCATTCTTTTAACTCAGATTCACTTTTATTCGCATTTGGGAAATAGATGAACGACTGAAT
>Ga0247722_10000437_pt1 | contig 25801 bp, 26 predicted proteins | sample MSEWelMarce3H_FC_FD_189094 | JGI IMG/M metagenome (GOLD analysis project Ga0247722, IMG submission 189094) | Subsurface sediment microbial communities from gas well in West Virginia, United States - MSEEL Well Study Marcellus 3H_FC | ecosystem: Environmental > Terrestrial > Deep subsurface >... | reverse complement strand
GTACAATTGAAGCATTGTGTGACCTTAATCATTGAAAACAAAATATTTTGTCATTATGTAGGGTTTGTCCGATTGTCTTATATTAAAATCGTAATAATACGTAGATTCGTCTCCCAGTTCAATTTGTTTCCATTTTTTTTTGATGCAATGGTAATATAAATTCAAAATCCCCTGGTCGTTTGTTTTCGAAACCGGATACTTTTCAGTGAGTTCGTATAGTTGCTGAAATGTGTCATCTTCAATGATGCTTGTGTCAAATAACATAATGGTTGTCTGAAAATAATCCGTTTCCAAATTCCAATCCATTCCATCTGTATTTATAAACTGGTAACTCAGCTTCCAACGATATGTAGGATACGAGTCCGAGTGAGCCAACAACTTATCGGGTGTTGCAGTTTTCAAAATAGGTGCAATGTTGTTGTATATTTTTGCCCCACAGTCAATGTAAAATACATAGCGCCACTGTTTGAAAAAAGGCGTGAATAAATAGTATTTGTGATACTGAAATAATTTGTACCCAAATTTTCCACACTGGGTATTTGTTTGGTCCATTTTAGCAGATACGTCTTTGTTAAAAACAATGTCATTGCATTGTTTGACCATTATTTGTTTATTTAGTTTTAGAAATGGGTGGTTGTTTAGTGCGTCCGCATTGATATCATTTCCCACAATCAGCACAATGGGTCCTGTGTATTCACCCACATCAATCAGGGTTTTGCATGTGTCGAAAAATTTATTGAGGTAGCGAAAATTGCATACGAACGCAACACAGTAAGAATCCATTTTGTATAATTACAAAATATTGTTTATATTTTATATCTGCATATAACATATAATATGACTTCTGTAAATCAATCTACTACTTTTTTACCAAATGTATCACCGTCTTCTTTGGGCGGAAATTCGGCCACTTACCATGCGAAAGGGGGGCAGGGCTACGGGTTTGAAGGAAATTCAATTGCGCCTGGACGCATGGAAATCACTAGCTATAAAAGCGGAGGTCGCCGTACGAAAAGAAGGAAACAGCGCAAACAGCGCAAATCCAGAAGGTTTAGAAAATAAGTTTTTACAGAGTTTTGTTTTTAAGGCAAAAAATTATTATTTAGATTTCGTTATTATTTTTGGTTATACTATACATAACATCTGTTCTAATACAATATTTTAATCCATTGTTTAATATAGAACCTTCGTGTTCAATATTATGTTCAAACAATAATACTCTACCTACTTTTGGAATTACACTATAATCTTGATATATTCCATTATTGTAATTTGAATTTCCATATATCATTCAATTTTAATTATTTTTACACCATTGAAGAATTAAAATGGGACATTTTAATTCTCCGATGGCGCGGTATCGGTAATGATTTGAAATAACATCCCTATGGGATGTCCCATTTTAAATCTTCACCGGTATAAATTGATTTTATTTTTAATTCGCGAAATTAAAAATAATAAAATTCTAAATGTTTTGAACATGTCTTCATAGCTTTCTTTTTATACTTCTGCTTCTTTTCCTTTTGGTCCTCCTTTTCTTCTTGGTCCCTCCTTCAAATAGCTTGGAAAGATTTGTAGATTTGCCGCGATGAATGCGCAATGCAATCATTTGGGGGGTTTCATCCACGTCATTCACTTCTTTGGGGTCAGCTCCCGCTGCCAACAAGATTCGGACAATTTCTACATCTCCTTCCTCCGTGGCAGTAATGAGGGCATTCCTACTGAATTCCGCCTTGTGATGCACATTTGCCCCCGCGGCCAATAATTTTTTTACTAGGTCTTTGCACCCGTGTTGTGATGCAACAATTAATGGAGTTTGACGAATGGAATCAAGGTCTTCGATTCCGGCACCTTTCTCCAACAAAAAATCAACGATTTCTTGGGCATTGCATTCTCTGCATGCTTTAAGAATGGGCGTGTCTTTTTCTCTATCTTTTTCAAAAATGATTGCGTTGTCGATGACAAACAGGCGCTTTACTTCATCCAAATCATTTTTTTGGATGGCCACCATCATTTTTTCAATATTGCTCATGATAATATAATATATTATATTATATTATTTTATGGTTCCGATTATGGTTCCGAATATGCAACCGATAGTTTGGAAAGATTTTGAATATATGTAGTAACGTGTTGTTTGTTTGTTGGATTCTCACATGCATCCTTGACCGGTTGGCGAATCGTGTTAATGATATCCATTATGTTGTTTGAATTCGTTAAGTGGGATACATCGGTTGAATAATCCTTTTCAAAAAAGAAGGTTACGTCGCCCGCATTGATAACATCGGCATACTTCAAATAAACGAATTTATGCCAACATTTAATTAAAATACTCTTGTTAAAATCGGAAACTGTTTTGAATGACCGGACTGCTGTTTTTATATATGTATTGTCTGGCAAAATTTTCAAAACGTCTTCAAAAAAATCAAAAAAATGATTATTAAATGTTTGGACAATAAATGATTTATCACTCATATTATTGTTAAATATATTTATTTTTTTAAATTGATTTATAGTATTATTCAAATATTATTCCAATGCATCCAATGAAATTTTATCCGATGCATTTTTATCCAATGAAATTTTATCCGATGCATTTTTATCCAATGCAATTTTATCCGATAAATATATCCGATAAACCACAAAATTCTCCATGCTTGGATATACCGATGCAATTGCTGGTCGCATGGATTCACTATTTTGCAAATGTTGTATTAGTTGGCAAACAGTAACCGGATCATCCAGTGAATGTATTTGAGTAATTGAAAGAACATGCCGCTCCTGTGTTTCTGGATTCATGAAAAATAAACTGTGTATGCTGGGGTCTTGAAATTGAGTTGCCACTACTTTTATCATTTCAGATATCAACATGTTTTTATAAATCAGCACGAATTCGCTGTAAGCACACGGTTTTTTTACTTCAAAAATATACATTGTATTCGGGATTTGCATAATCATTGTTGCAAATTTGGTTGAATAGTCGTCTTCCATCTTTGATTCTATGTTTTTTTGTTTTTATATTTTTATATAAAAACTAAAGGGTTTCCTATTTAATTGGTTGCAAAAACGGATTCTTGGAAGGCCCGCCCAGCCCCAATTGACTGTCTTGCGCCTTGCGCATTTCCTCCATCTTATTCGTCATCGTCGTATCTCCATCTTTGATCTTGTTGTTGCCACCTTCAAGCGGAGGGGTATTGATGCTTTGTTGCCCATTGTAGGTGGCATTCAAAGGAATGCCAGTATTCAAACCGCCTAAACTAAATCCACTGGGTTCGCCATTAAAATTGGTTGCCATCATTTTATCATTCATGATACTTGGTTCATAATGTTTCACGATTTCTTCGCCGTAAATCACTTTGTAGTTATTCTGTATCATCAAAACTGCAGGAACACTGTGAATATTTGGCGGCATTAATATTTTGTCGCCGTTTTCCATAATTATAAACAACTGGTTTGTATTTGGGTCTCGTCCGCGTTTGTCAATGCACACGAAAGTCAGTTCGCTTGTCAAATTTGCTCGAACTATAAATTGCATCACTTTTTGACTATGTTGGCAATAATTGCTATAATAAAAAATATTTTGTTTTGATGCCATAAAATATATTAGTCTTTACGAAATAAAAACAAAGAATATACCTCAAATGAAATACCTCAAATGAAATCAAAGGAAATGAAATCAAAGGAAAAAAACAATATAAAAGGAAATTCCGAGTTTATTCAAAAATGACATCAAGACATAGTCAAACCCAAAATGAATTATTACTAACCAATTTGCTAGATTTTTATAAAAAAGATGATAATATGGAGAGATTAATGAAAATTATAAATGGTGAATCCTCCATTTCTCTCAGAATTATTGACTGGTTTGTCACTAATTTTGCAAAAAAGAATTTTACAGTCTATTCAATTCCCGCTAAAAATCGATGCAGCACAGTAATCAACGGCGAGGAAAATATGGAGAGATTCAAAGTGTTCCACAATTATAAGCTTGAACTAAAAGCTTATAGCAAGGTGCGGTTTGACCCGTTCTCTCGGAGAGAGCGAATTATGATTCCTTATACAAATGACACAAGTTTGCAAACCACAATTGGTCAATTGAATTTTTTCAAATGGGCCATTGAGAATCAAGTGCTGGAATATATCGAGAACAATTATGATGAAATCGAAGCGGACATGAATTCGCGCAACAGCATTTCAAAGAAAATCGGGGAAGATGAACCCGATAATAAAACTCGAAAGAAGAGAGAAGAGTTGTCTGTCTCTGCATGCAAAACCATTAAAAAGGAGTCAGTTAAAATTGTGGTTAAGTTCAATTAAACCTAGAAGAATTGAAATGGGACACCTATTCTTTACCCTTATTTTCGAGGATTTGGTCAATGATGGTTTGATGCGCCGCAACAATGTTCCTGCATTTTGTTAGAAAACTTGATTCTAAACTTCCAATGTTTTCATTACTATTCGAATTCATATTTACGGAATTTATATCGGATGTTAGAACTTGAACGGCTTTGTTGCCAATATATTTGTTGTACATTTCTTTGAGGTCTAATTCATTCTTGTATATGCCATTGTTAATTAACAGCTTTAAATTCATTAAGATGACAAAGGGCTCGGATGCCGTTTTATCAATATTAATTGGAACAAAACTGTCGCTTAGTTTCATGGTTCGAATTGTATCCATTTGGTTATTTACTTTTTCAAATAGATCGACCATCATTGTAGATTTTTCTGTATCTGGGATTTCAGAAGGTGTTTGAGCCGAAGGCGTTGCTGCAGTTGCAGAAGGCGCAGCAGCAGCATTTCCGGAAGGGTCCGCTACAACATCAAATCCTTCTAAAAGTATATTGTTTCTATAAAATGGAATCAACTTAAATAAATCTTTAAAAAAATGATTTATAATTATGAATGCTAAAAACACCATAATTAAAATCGAAACGATTGTGTGAATGTCAAACCTTATCATTTATATATAATCAATTTACAAAAAATATGTATATCCGTTATTTGTAAAATTGAATTAATTTATAAAAAGGATACAAAAAATAAAAACGATAATATATAAAATGAAAACTCCATTTCTTGTTTCGATCGAAGGCAATATTGGTGCTGGGAAATCCACGGTTCTCGAACATTTAGAGACTTATTTAGCTCAGGCATATCCAGGTAAAATCCTGTTTTTAAAAGAACCGCTTGATATTTGGGAACAATTTCACGATGAGAACGGACATACGATTTTGGAAAAATTTTACAAGAATCAAAACCGATATGCATTCACGTTTCAGGTAATGGCATACATTACGCGTCTATCGCTTCTCAAAAACGCCATTAAAGAAAACCCCGACGCTGAAATTATTATTATTGAAAGGTCCCTGTGTGCTGACAAAAACATTTTCATGAATATGTTGCACGATGATGGAATCGTAGAGTCGATGGAGTTTTCAATTTATAACAAATGGTATTCGGAATTCATTCGAGATTACCGTGTAGATGCCGTCATTTATATGGATTCGAACCCAGAAACGTGTAGGCATCGAATTAACAAGCGAAACCGGAACGGCGAGGATGGTATTCCAATCGAGTATTTACAAAAGTGCAGAGACTACCATACCAAGTGGTTGATCGATACTCAATGTTCCGATGTGCGCATCGTATCTGAACACGTATCTACGCACAAGATTCGACATGAAGATTACGAGTATCCCGTTTTGAAAATTGATTCAAACACAGATACCAATTATGATATCGAAAATATGGAATCCGAATGCATCGGGAATAAATGGTTAAAGGCCATCCATCAATTTATCATTGAGGAACGTAGGTCTTAATTTTATAGTTTATTTTTTTTGTTTAACACCTTTGTACATTTAAATCGCCGACCCAAAAGGTCGGCGCATAAATGAGCTTAGGTAACTGTCACTAAGCCCGCTTCGCGGGCGACTGGTCGGCCACCTTTGGTGGCCTTTGCGACTGATAAACTCCTTTTACCAAAGGCACTGCGTTTCGTATCCAATAAATCGCCTTTGGCGATTTCAGGTTATATAATCGGCGTTTGAAAAGTACAAAGGTTTAATAAAAATAAATAAAGAAAGAATGCAATGACTCTTATATGACAACCAAGTACATTATATTGACAAAAGAAGAGAGAGACGCGGCCGATAACAATGAAAAAAATCAAATTTTTTACATTAATAAACCGCTCACATATTTGATGCCTTCGGTGAACCATACGTATTATGCGGAACGGGGATTGTTCGAAAACAATCTGATTGAGTGGTGCAAGCAGTTTTGCAGGAAAGATGCGGTTTTCTTAGACATTGGCGCACACACCGGCAGTTATGCGATCACTTTGGCCCCTTATGCTGCACGGGTTTTGGCATTCGAACCGCAAAAAATGACTTACTATGCATTGTGCGGAGGCGTTGCACTCAGTGGAATCACCAACGTGGAATGTTTGAAACTGGGGTTAGGAAACGAGGCACAGACGGGTGCCAAAACGTTGCACATTGTTAGCAATGATGGAGGTGGATCGACCGTTCATGCTCCGCCTTCGGACAAAGTTTTGAACAGCGAATTAATAGAAATACGAACTTTGGATTCACTTGGTTTGCAAGGGCAAATATCCTTTATCAAAATGGATGTTGAAGAGAACGAATTGCAAGTATTGCAGGGGGGGATGGAAACCATTGTTCGATGCGGGTATCCCAAGATTTTATTTGAGTCCAATAGCCAGACAAACACGGCACTGTTTGATTACTTGAGAGAGATACTTGGATACCAAATTGTGAAGGTAAGTGGGTTTTTCAATATGTATTTGGCGGAACAAAGGGAACTACGTTCCGCTTCGCTTAACCCTTTTAATCCCTCCTTTTAATCCCTCCTTTAGATCCTCGTTTTCTGTCACTAAAATTGAATTAAATTATTATTTTTATTCCAAATATAAATAATATAATAAAATGAATATTGTATCTCCGTTTCATTTATACCAAGAGGATAAATCCGAGTTTTTGAAAAAAGTGTGTGCAATTTGTTTGACCGCGCTTTATTATCCGGAAACCGACGATAAAATGAAAAAATGTTGTCGTTTCAACTGTTGGCACGCATTTCATCAAGACTGTATAAATCAATTGTTTGCACAAAACCACACAAATTGCCCCGAGTGTAGAGAACCCATTCGGACGGTTATAAACACAAGTCAATCGTTAGAACTCGCGATACGCAATGATGCATTTAATCATGGCAATGTTGATAAAGAATTACAAAAACATTTTTCAATGACTGGTTTGAATATAAGAGACTATCCGTATCACAAGATTGTTTTTGAGAGATGGAGAAACTTAGTGACAGAAAACGAGGATCTAAAGGAGGGATCTAAAGGAGGGATCTAAAGGAGGGATCTAAAGGAGGGATCTAAAGGAGGGATCTAAAGGGAACGTAGTTCCCTTTCCATCGCCAATAAAGTACCAGTATCCGTATTCTTTCCACTTTTTCAAAACTTCACGCATTTTGCTCAAAAACGTCTTTTCCGTCATTGCAATTGGCGGTTCCCCTTCTTTGCGATAATCTTTCCACACCGAATTTGGAATGTCAATGGTCTCTCTCAGTTTTTTCATGAAATCTTTGTCTCGTATTAAAACATCATACATTGCAATCATATCCATCTGTTTTTGTACATTGTTTTTTTTAATGGGTGCTCCCAAAAACGTCATCAACGAATACGATTGACACAGTGTATCGTTTTTATCTACGGCCAAATTTTGATGTCCTTTTTCAATACTGCAAACTCTTTTGTTTTTTTTGGTCGTGTCAATCAGGACATGGTGAAACGAATTTTCAAATTCGTCGCCCATCTCTTCAATTTTAAATTGATATCGCGCGTTTGGAAAAACCTCGGCAATCACTTCTCTCACGGTTTGGTCGCCAAAAAACTGGTTTATGAATGTAAAATGCTCGAGTGAAAACATATCTAACAATTCATCGGTACATGCCATTATATTATAAGTGGTTTCGTTTATAAATACTTGTAAATTAAACAATTTTATTCATTTTTTATATAACCTGAAACCGGAGCACATCCGTTCCCGCACTTGGTGGTGTATAATTATACGGGTCTAAAATCCCATTTAAATCCCAGTCAGAATAAATGAGTCCCCAACCAACGGTTCCATCCGGCGAATCTCCACCTGCTGGAAGATCCACTTGTCGCGTAATTTGCGTCATTAACGTCCAAACCACCACAGTTTGACCACTATTTAATTTCAGATAAAGCCGATTGTCTCCATATGCACGCGTTACAGTGCCAACGCCAAGAGAATATCCGACATTACCGACTGGTTGGCTAATTGCAGTTTTGTTAAATACCTCGTCATAAAAATCAATCAAATTGGCTAATGTATTAAAATAGATACTTGAACCAGACTGTGTGTATGGTATTGTGGTGTTTGACAATACCCATCCCAAATCGGATTCGGGATACAACCATATTGTGTTTATTATGGAAATGTATGAAACGGTGGGTCTTGTATTGTCGGGACAAGTTGCGCACGAATATGCTTTTTTATGATTTGCTAATCCAGAACGACGACGATGCATTTATAATACTGAGAGAAATAAAAACGCACATGAAATCCAACAAAATAGAAAAATCAAACTGTTTAAAAACATTTCACATACTATATCAATGCATACAAAAACAATCATTTTTAATAAATTATTACAAAACAATGTGGAATACACAAACGTAAAAGACCAATCCAATATTTTAAAAACAATATTATTACTGCGTCCAGAAAAATATGAAAACAAAATCAAATTTGGAAAATTTCACTTAATGGAAAACAAAACCCATTTTTACAAAGCACAGCGGCTCTATCATATTTTACTAAGATTTGTCCAATTTTGCAAAAATAAAAGAGCCATGGTGTTCGACATCGATTGTGATTTCAGAATGATCCCCTTCGAACCAACTACAAAAATCCAATTCATCGAAAATCGGAAAAAATACCCCTTCAGCATTTACGACCTGATCAACATCCTATCTGCATCGCTCCTTCAACAAACCAATATGTTTATTAACCCCCAGTACCCAAAAAATCCATATACAAATTTGAATTTCGAGAGAAACAATTTGTATAATTTTTATATAAAATGTTTGACACTTAATATAAAAATTCCACTGGTTGTAACCTTTTTCGCAGAATGTGAATTTAATATCGAAACCTTTTTGGAAAAACATAAAAGAATGCTGTCCGAATTGGCCATCAGTACATATTTATCCAAAGATGCGACAATCACCGAAACCATTGTTGAAGACATCTATGACATGTGTTACACAAACAATATTAAACTTCACAGCGAGTTTCCCAAAAAAGAAGCATATGGAATTTTTCGACCTTATTTGAAGTATCATTATTCCAAAAAAAAGGTTTCTCAATTGCTCGATTGTTTTGACCTCTACAATCCATATTTTGGTAGAAAATATCAAACCCCCGATGGTAAAAATCATTTTGATGACCGGCATTTGCCGTTTTTAAAAATAAAAAATGAAGTTTTTACTGCTTGGAACACAAATGTTTTCAACCGAATGAAATCGAGTAAATACAAATACAAAGATGTTTATTGCATCAGTTTAAAACCAATTGAAAATGCAACCTATGCAGAGGAAGAAGAATTTGGGGAGGATGAGGAGGACGCGTATGCGGAGGAAGCGTATGCGGAGGACGCGTATGCAGAGGAAGATGACGACAATTACAGCGTATAACGTTTCAAATAATCCTCCACTGAAAATACCCTATTTTGTTCAAACACATATTCCAGCTGTTGTTGGAATTCGCCCATTTGGGTTTTATGCAATGGTTCCGCGATGATTTCATTTCTGTTTATGTCATGCGCACTTTTGTTTTTGGATGACGACAAGTAAAAGAAAAATTTGTCTTCTTCGCCTCCTCCCAGCACGATCCACGCATAATTAAATTCCGGATTTTTATTCATTGCAGTTTCATCTACCAAATATTCTTTATTCTCGATGCTTGGGTTTTCGCCTTGTACAATTCGAATATCATTGATTATGTTGGTTGAAGAAAATAAGATAATGGGTACGTTGTATTTTTGCGCAAAGACCCAAACGTCCAATAATGTTAAAAAATAATCCTCACTGGCGATCAAAAGATTCAAATCGTTGTTGTATTTTTTTAATATTTTCCTTTTACCTTGGTGTTTTAGTAAATCAATTATTTTATCCTTGTACGTAGGTAAGTAACTTGAATATGCGTTCCACAATTCTTCTTTCAATTCATTCACTGAATATTCTTTTTCTTTCATTATATGAAGTAATGGCCCAAAACTAGATCGTTCCGTATTTTTAAACGTTATTTTATCCGTTAAGTGTTTTCTCGGAAACACTTTTCCCGCCCAAAAGTTTTTACCATTGGATGATTTGTAATATTTGTCAATCTCCGGTATCTCCGTTTTTGTCTTTATTTCCGGCTTCTTTTCTTTCTCTTTCTCTACCAGAATCGGCAAATGTATTTTTGTTTTTGCCATGTCATACGGAATTCCATTGGTTTCGTTGAATTTGCGGTATTCGTTCGTATTTTGGTTTATCATATCATCAAAATAGTCTTTGGACGACAATCCAGTTTCGGTAATAATAAATTCATTGGTATTGATTTTAAAATCGGTGTTTCCGGTATTTAAAAACTGGTTTGAATTCAGTATATAATTCTGGATTCTTCCATACCGAACAATTTCATCGGCGACGCGATAGGCGTATATCACCGAATTGTTTTTTTTAGAAACTAAATTTTTTTCCGGAATCGCCAGATGGCACCCATTGATATACAAACCGCTGGTTTCGGTGTTTTTGCATGTGTATGAAATTTCGGACAATCCAGTCAAAGTGGATTCGGACATTTTTGTATAGACTACCACTTCAGAAGTGATTTCATCAATGATCTGTTTCACGTTTTCTAATTTTTCTTTGTACAAACTCTCCGCATTTTCAATGATCGAAACCACTTGTTGTCGATTTTCAATATCTTCCAATAAAGACTTGATGGTGGCGCGATACAAAGCAAAAAAGCTACTTTCCAGATTAATATTACGAACAATTCGAATTCGTTCGGGGTCTTCCGACGTTGAGTTGTCGATGGCCATTTCGATTTCATATGGATTTTGTTTTGAATTGCTAAGGTTTTGTTGCGGCAATCCGTCCTCTTCGATTGCGTCCTCTTCGTTTGCGTCCTCTTCGATTGCGTCCTCTTCGATTGCGTCCTCTTCGATTGCACCAGGGTTATTGAATTTAATAAATTGATTGGTTTCCGTTAAAAACCCAACAACCAACCCGTCCTCCAGCATTTTAACCACTGGTTTGCACAGTATTTTGTCATTCGCTTTTTTAAGCCGCATCAATTCTTCCAAGGTGGTCTTGTAATTTGACCACAAAGATGCTTCGTCCATGTATTCTGCCGGATAATTTTGCTGTTCCGACGGTTCGCATGGTACTACGATATGATGGTTTGACGGCGTTTTTACCCACAATGCGATGGTTCGTTCTTGGTAGTTTAACACCTGTTTTTCGACGGAATACCCGTTTGTTTCATTGATTTGGTGAATCAGTTCTTCCGCCTCCATTGGGTATTTAAATGTATAATTATTCACCCCGATGCGCGATGTTTTGCACTTCTCATTCAAAGTTTTATCAAGGGTTTTGAGTAAGTTGTGCATGTTGGGTATTTTTTCGGTAGTCGTCAAACTGAAATAGGTTTTCGAATGTTTTAATTTTTGGCTTTTATCCACTAAATAAATGGGCTCATACCGATTTCCCAGGTTCATTAGAAAAATAGTGTTGCGTTCCTTAATAAATCGATTCTGTACATAGGAAGACAACGGACAAATGATATCCACTTTATCGGTAATATCGTTATTCACGATTTCCATAATCACCAGGTTGAGTCCATTTTCAAACAGTTTTTTATTCGGGGTTGAAATCACGTCCCATAAATAAGTATGGTCAATATTGGAGTTTTCATCGCGCAAATACTTGCGAAAATTATCAAAAGATTCCGACAACATGGATGCCTTGGATTTTGGATTCTTAGAGAACAATCGAACAAAACTTCCCTTTCCATATTTTTTATAATCATCCAATGAAATGGAATCGACTAAGATTTTTCGCATTTCGGAAATGGTAGGGACGGGTCGTTTATTCATTTTTCCATAAATATCTGCCAAACATGCAACCAATGATTGTTTGTCGTTTTTTTCAACACCGTATCTCAAAAATTGAAACAGGTCGTCTTCTTTGTATTTGATTTGCATGAACCGTCTTACCGATACTGGAATGTACCCCCAACGCCCCGGCGTTAATGTGGAATTGTGACCCATAATTTCGGTGGTTTGGACTGGTTTTTTTTTATCGACGGATTTGACTTCGTCGGGTTTAACATTCAAACATTTATCTCGGCGTTCTTTGTGCATTTTAGAATCCCACTCTGCGTAACAGCACGGTAAGCATAAATCTTTGTTTGTGTGATGATTTACGATAAATCCGGGATTAAAATTGCGATAACTGCCGTCTAAGTTCTTATGTTTTTTATCGGTGAATTCAAACACGTTTTGTTTTCGCTCTTTGACGTCGCCGCATTTACCTGCGTCAATATCTTGTTGGGTCATTGGGGTGTTTGTTTTAAAACACCAAAACTGAGGACAGATGTACCAGTTTTTCTTATCTCCGGAACTTCCGTACTCAATGGCGGTTTCTTTATTGTATGAATCTTTGTAATGTTTATCAATGTGTTCTTTCTCTTTGTTTGAAATCACAACTGGCTGTTGCATGGATGGGCATGTTCGGGTGTATCTTCCAATTTTTCCATTTGTTTTATTGACTTCTTTGAATAAAACGGGGTCTTTTTTTGTCAAACGGTTTAGAAAATATTTTTTGCCTTTCACGGTTTCGTCGTCGGAATTGTCAGACCCGCTGTCGCCTCCGCTACTGCTATTGCTACCGCTATCGCTTTCATAATCACTATCGCGAAAATAGTTTTCACTGCTCTTATCGCTATCGCTTTCATAATCGCTATCGTGAAAATAGTTCCCTTCACTATCGCTATCGCCTCCTGAAGATTCGCTGTCGCTGTCGCCTTCGCCACCCGTGCTGTCACTGTCGCTGTCGCCTTCGCCACCCGTGCTACTACTGTCGCCACCCGAAGATTCGCTACCACTTTCATAATCACTTTCGTGAAAAAAGTTCTCACTGCTGTCGCTATCTTCCTCCTTCTTTTGTTTTTCATTTTTACCCAACAGTTGTTCAACTTCTTTGCGAACGTCTTGAATTTCTTCTTCTTCCTCTTCTTCTTGTTTTCCCATTTGTTTTTCTTCTTTTATGTCGCACACATCGGACACATCGACCATTTCTTGCGTGATATTTACAATGCTGTTTAAATAAATGCCCAACGTCTCCACATATTCAATGTTGTTCAAATTATTCACACTTACTTTCAACACATCTCCATCCAATTTCATGGTGGTTACAAGTCCGGGGTTTTTGGATACATTATTTGTGTCTTTTAAAACTTTAAACACTTGTTTTTTCGCTTTTTCCAATTCAAACCCCTGTTGTACAACCAGCGCATTGTACGCATCTTTTACGTTTTCCCTTTTATTGTACATATCATGAATAAATGCATCCAACGATTTCATTTTTTGAAAATTATCCACCCGCACAAATCGGAGAACTGCTTCTTTTTTCACATTGTTTTTCTCTACCCAGAAAACTGGATATATGCACGTATTTTTTAAATTCATGTTTGCGATTTTTAAAACGGGATTCGGCAATTCAAGAATAAATTGATTGCTTTCCAAGATTTCGTTTTTGCCAAATCCCATTACATTTTTGATTGTACTTTTTTTTGCGTCAATTGTAAATTCGGAATTGCCGTGAATGATCGTGAAGCGTTCAGTTTCGTCATCGTATGTAATATCAAACCCTACCATCTGTTTTTTCAATTCTTCAATGAATGTTTTCACACTGTAAATTCCTTCTCTCACTTGATACTTTGTACCATTTAAAATGAATGCATTGTTGTTGCTTTTGATTTCAATAAAATTCTTTGAAAGTATCACCGAATATTGATAGTTCATATTTACGATTTTGATTTTCTCATCTTTCAATGAATTTACGGTCGCAATCCGGTAACCACTGTTTATTAAATAACTGTTGATTTTCTTTATCAACGGATTCACCGACAATTTAATCATCTCTTCAATTTCCTTGATGGTTTTGACCGCATCCTCTTTGAATGAACCGTTCATTTTAACGCACCCATCCGCCTCAATGCTGATAATGAATTGGTGGGTTGAGTTGTAAATGGAGATTTGTTTGTGGTTGGAGGTCGTTCGCATCAACGATTCAATTTTCTTTTTGGACAAATACGGGATTTTTTTGCCGGTTTTGGATACAGATGTGCTGTACAACCGATAAATATTTTCTCTCCTTACCCCCGGGTTGTATTTAATAAAAGGATAATCCATATCACAGTGAATGTTTTTGAATATTGCATCCAACGGCATCACGAGTTTGTAAGACGGGGCGATTTCAATATTGAAATGATTGATTCCGTACTTTTCATTTGCTAAAGGTTGATACACTTCATAAAGGGTATCAATAATTTTATAGGATGCGAATTCTTCTTCATTCATGAATGCGTCGGTTTTTTCTTTCAATTCATCTTGTGTATTTTCCAGGTCTTCCAACCCCAAAATTTGATTGCTCGCCAAATTGGGAAAATAAATATTCGAATACAATTCGGTTGAAAAATTGTTTTTCTCTGCATACTCAAAAACGTCCTTTGCTAAACATACGTAAATATTGTTATTATCAATTTGACCCAGTAGTTTGTTTTCGTTCAAATAAATACTTTCTTTAATTTTTTCATTCTCTACGGTGGGGTCATTTAAAAACGGGTTCGGAGAGAACAAGTAATTGTATCCGTATTTGAATTCCATTCCTAACCCGGTTTTGATTGAAAGCACCTGTTCTTCATTGAATCCGAGAGAAGCCAAAAATTTATATTCATACACTTCTCTGTTTAAAGTGGTGTGTTCGTCCATGTCCATGTTTTTGACAAACTGGTTGAATGTATTTTTGTAAATAACCGATTTGGTAGATGATGTCAATGCCGACAACAAGTTGATTGCGAAGGTTTTGTATGCAAATAAATAAATTTCGTCGTAATTGGGGGAAAGAAAAGGGTCGCACCCTTGTGATACATGCGGAGTGAGCATACACCCAAGTTCGTTTATAATTTTCTTTTTCACTTGTTCAATGGAATCATCTTTGTGAATTGAAACTGGAGAGAAAACTACGTTTTCTTTATTTTCAATGAGGGCCAGCTCGTCTTCACTAAACATATCCATGTTTTCTCCATTAAATACAATCACCTTCTTTATTGGTACTTTGTTTATGTTGTCTATGGTGTTTTCTGCATTTATGATCCATATTTTGTATGTTTGATCCATTATATAATAAATGTATATAATAGAGAGAAAAGTTATGGAACGAATAAAAAAAGGAAATTGATTCCCTTTGATTTTTTAAATTTTTATTTTTATTTTATAATTTGATTTTTGATTTATTCATCATCGTCGCTGTCGTCACGGACCGTTCCATTATCGCTGCTCGCGTTCGTATATTGAGCAATAATCTTGTCGAGTCGCCGTGCTACCGAAGCACCCTGACAATTTCGCACATCTCCTTTGGTAAGTTCGCGAAAGGTGCTTGGTTCGTACTTGGGGTCTTGGATCAATTTGGAAATATACCACGCAATTTCATTGCGAATGGATCCGTGCTTCACCCATGAACATGCCGACAATCCAAGAACTCCGCTCAGCTTTCCATACAAACATTTTCTTGGTTTTGCATTGGTTGCATCATTCGCCTGGTGCAACATTGTAAAATACGCCTTGAAGAATGCAACCACGTCGGTTTGCTGTTCGGCCGATAACACCCGCTTCAAATACTTGTAGTTCTGCTCGTATGAGGTGTTGATGCACGCTTGGCCTCCGGCTTCTTCGTTGCGGGTTGCGACGGACAGAATGACACCGACCATGTCACTCAATCCCTTGCGGGACTTGCCTGTGCCGATTGCACCAATAAATTTCTCGATATTCTCGCGCAACTCCGGATGGCTCTTGAGTTCGGTTAAGAATTCGAGGATGGGCGTGTTCATTCGCGAATGAAACTTGTCGTTGTCGCCGAGTGGCTTTCCACTATTCAATCGGTTGAATATATCGGCAATCACGTCGTCGGTGATTCCGCGTCCGTGGAATGTTTCGATGGTCACTTGGTAGTTCTTAAACCGTTCTTGCATGACGGAGTCCAGTTCGCTAAACAGTTTTCCGTCGTTGGGACCGTCGCCAGCTTCGCTGGGATAACCATTCAATAAATACTCCTGGAGAGACGTCATTCGGGTCTGGCCATCCTCAATGTTGCAAAATTCGTCTTGCCCGCCATTCTCTAAGCGGCGAACCATGATGAATGCGTGTATGGGATAGTTCTTCAAAATGGAATCGACCAGCTTTTGCTTCTTTACCAGAGGCCAGGATGGGAATCGTTGGTGTTCGGGGATGCGGTACATGGTAATTGCTTCTTGAGGGGTGTCGCCATTGCCTCGGGGGGTAAAATTTTCAGGAGAAATGAGGGTGAAAAGAGGCTCGTTCGAAACAGTTCTCTTAAACATTGTTTTTAGATTTGTTGGATTTGATTTGATTTGTTTTAATTTGAAAATAAATAAGGTTTATTGAATTTATGCTTAGTACAAAGATGTAAAAAAGAGTTCAATTTCAAAGGGAACCAAGGTTATTCAGCGAAGCAAAGCTTCGCTTGACCCCTCCTTTAGATCCCTCCTTTAGATCCCTCCTTTCAAGTGAAGATCTTCCATTCCCATCATCAGTCTTACATTTTTAATCTCACCATAACATATAGAATGAGTCTTTTGAAATTTATCAATATCCCGGTTTTTATTATTAGTTTAGCGGTTGGGCTTTTCTTTGTTTATATTTACAGCAACGATAAGCGCAAGATTTACGTTTATCCTACTCCGGACAATGTAGATACCATCCAATACAAAGACCAAACCGGAACGTGTTTTGAATTCAAAGATACCAAAGTTACGTGTCCGAAAAAAGAGAGCGAGATTTCAAAAATCCCTGTACAACTATAAGGGAACCCATGGTTCCCTTATGATCCCTCCTTCAGGGGGAACTACGTTCCCCCAAACCCCCTCCTTTTTATTAAGGGAAGGGGTCGTAGGGTGTAAGAGACACAATGGCTCGGGCACACCCTACGACCCTATTTAAAGGAGGGGTCGTAGGGGAACCTTGGTTCCCTTAGGGGAACCGTAGTTCCCCCAAAAATTGATTTTATTTTATGGATAATAACATAAAGTAAAAGTATATAATATATTAAGAAATGAAATTTTGCACCGAATGCCAGAACATGTACTACATCTCCATTGATGAAACCGACACCAATCAATTGAATTACTATTGTCGGTTTTGCGGGCACAAAGATGATCAAATTACCAACCAAGATATGCAAGACAGAGTCGTTGTTTTGAAAACCCAATTGAAAAAAAGTGAGCAAAAGTTCAACCACATGGTGAATAAATATACCAAATACGACCCGACATTGCCACGAAAAAACAATATAAAATGCCCCAACGAAAAATGCAACGTTTCATCCTGTGAAATCATTTATTTAAGGTATGACGACGAAAACATGAAATATCTTTACATTTGTGAAAATTGCGATTTTACCTGGAAAACAGATGACAACAAGTAATTGTTATAAAATTGATTTATTTTAGATAATAAATATGAAAACAAATATATATATAATATTATTAAAATGGCTGAGAAATCTGTATTTGAAATTGAAGGAGATGTTTCGGGTTCCGATTCGGATGATGATTCGGATTCGGGTTCTGAAACGGGTTCTGTAAAATTAGCAGGAGGACACGGTTCCGACGATGATGATTATGACGAAGAAGAGGAGGAAGAGGAAGAAGAAGAGGAGGAGGAAGGAGAACCAGGTGATAAATATGACAATCAAAACATTGATTTTAGTGACAATGAGGACGACGACGACGACGACGACGACGCCAACGACAATTATTTGCAAAAGTTTAACGAATCATTGAAAACCAATGTGATTGCCGAACACCATCCCGAATTAATTGTTCAGAATTTTCACGAAGTAGATGCATTATGCACGATTGTTCGCAATGCCGATGGAATTATTATTGACCCATTGCACAAAACGTTGCCTTTCATTACCAAATATGAAAAGGCAAAGGTGCTGGGCGAACGCGCAAAACAGCTGAATTCAGGCGCGGAACCTTTTGTTGAAATGGGGGATGAAATGATCGATGGATATTTGATTGCGATGGCCGAATTTGAACAAAAAAAGATTCCAATGATTGTTCGCAGACCTTTACCAAATGGAGGTTCGGAGTTTTGGAGACTGGCCGATTTAGAAGTACTATAAGGGAACTCGTCGTTCCCTTATGATCCCATACTTAAAGGAAAGAGTCTTTGTTCTATTTTTTTTATTTTTTTAATTCTTCAAATGAAGGATTAAAAAGGAAGGATCAAAAGGAAACCTGGGTTTCCTTTAAGGAAGGATCAAAAGGAAACCTGGGTTTCCTTTAAGGAAGGATTAAAAAAGGAAGGATCAAAAGGAAACCTGGGTTTCCTTTAAGGAAGGATCAAAAGGCGGAAGCAAAGCTGAACCTTGGTTTCCTTTAAGGAAGGATTAAAAAAGGAAGGATCAAAAGGAAACCTTGGTTTCCTTTAAGGAAGGATCAAAAGGAAACCTGGGTTTCCTTTAAAGTTCGTCAAAATCTAATTTGATCATGTCATTCGACGAATTCAGCGAATCGGGATTCAAATCTGTAAATCCAAGGTTAAACGCATCCACGTCTTCGCCAATCTTGAGTCGATCATCATCGTCGTCCTCTTCCGCTTCATCCAATTTACGTTGTAAATTACGCGATACGCTAATTTCTTCCAATCTTTCAATCGATTTGGGGGCATTAATTTCTTCTACATTGCCGTCTTCGGTCAAAGCTCTATCCACATCATCAAACGAGAGTCGATTTACAACGGGTTTATCACTGATATTGGTAATTATAGGTACCGATTCAAACGACGGCGGTGGTTCGGGGTCTTTGATCACTTCCTCCTCTTTCTCTTTGATGTCGTCCAAAATTTCCTCCACGATTTCCTCCTCTTGTTCCACCGATTCATCCAAATAAGCACGTACAATGGCTTCCGTGGGAATACTGTCGCGAATCGTTCTCAAAATGCACTCCTCCACAATAATTTCAAATTCACGATTGTGTTTTTGCTGGACAAGCGGCGACGCGTTCTTATCAAACAAGTACGCATTTTTATACACCTTTCGTGCAACATTGATATACGCTTTGTGCAAAAAATCATTGAGTTTTGGAATCGAAATGTCAATTTTTTTCTGCCGTGTTCCAACGCGAACACACGTTAAAACCTTGAGTTGAATTACATGAACACATGTAATTAAATCTTCCAGATAGTTGCACCCGGATTTTTCCACAATTCGCGTTTTCTCTCCATCAATGATCGTAGCATTCCATTTGGGAACTTGGCAAATAAAATTTTGAAACGTCATCAAGTATTTTTCAACCTCGTTGTTCTCCATGCTGATTTTCCACGACTCGTTGAATATGGAATGAATGCCTTCCATAATTCGAGGTGTTAAAATACTCACCAAACGACTGCACCATTCATTGCGCGCCTCATTCAGATTTGATAATACAAAATCGTCCATTTATAAAAAGGAAACATTTTTCAAACTGCAATCTGAACGTAAAAATAGAAAATCAAACAAATACATAATCAACAATTTTTCAGAACGAAATTCGCTTTTGATTTTATTGAAACAGAATTGGACCTCAACCATTTTATCTTTGTCTAAATACTCTTCCAAATATTGGATGATATCTAGACAAGATATACCTTCTTCATACAATTGATTTGTGTGGTTCATAAACCATTTGTGGGTGTGGTTTTGTTGGACCCCGTGCAACACGAGTTCCTTTAATATGGGTTCCAAAATCGAATTCCGGCGTTCTTTCTTCAATGGACCCAAATCATAGACGGTATTGCATTTCACCTTGTGCAAACTTCGATAAACGGGATCTTCCGGGTTTTCTATTTTGTCGGGAATGTATATTTCGCAAAAACGGGACAAAATCGGTTTTAACAATTTGTGTTTGTTCTCTACGACAATAAAAAAACGAGTGTTGTGACTAAAAAGTTCGATGCATCTTCGCAACGCGGACTGAGCATCAATGGTGAGTTCATCTGCGTTATAGAGAACAATGCTTTTAAACAATGTAATGTTATTGCACTGAATATTCGCTTTTGCGAAATATTTCAGTTCGTCCCGAATAAATTTAATGCCTTTTCCGTGCGCACAATTCACAAACATTACGTTGTTTTTGATGCGATTGCGGTCTCCGTCATAAATACGATGAATGAAATTGCCGACAATGGTTCGTTTTCCGCAGCCGGAAGAGCCGTGAAAAATAATATTGGGAATTTTGCGGATTTGAATAAAATAATTGAGTTTTGATGTAACAAGACTGTTTTCGTGAAAAACGGTTGTCATTTGAGAGTATTGCGTTTTTGTTTTTATTTGCTTTTCCTGCATGTTTTTCTTTTTATGTATCTTTTGCTTTTTCTGTGTCTTTTGCTTTTGCTTTTGCTTTTTTTTTCTCCTCCTAAATATTGTTCGATGTTGTCGCCGGATTTGTTGTTTTCTGTGTCTGTTTCATACTTTTCTGCACCTTCATATTTGAGTAATTCTATGTTAGCAGTTCGTGGTGTTTTCGTTTTCAATGCATTATCGTATTTAATACAGTTTATTAAAAATCTTGAAAAAAAATAATCGTTATCTATATTTTTTCTTAATGAATTTGATGATTTGTATAATTGTAAAACTGCGTCTAAATCTCTCTTTTGGTCTTTAAGAGAGGTAAAACTGCGTCCAAACGATTGAGATTTTAATACAGAACGAATAATGTCTCCATCATTTTCAAGGATTTTTATAACATTATCAATATTGCTGTAAATTTTTGATTTATTCTCTGCATTTTCACATATTTGTTTAACACGTTCTTGCAACTCAGGATCCAACGTTTTAAAAAAAACACAATACTCTTTTGTATTCATTTCTTTATTATAAAATAATAATATATTTTTAGTTTACGGGTCCCCCAATTTCACAACATTCATCATTTGTTTCGTGAAAACATATCTCTCGTGATACATGGTTCGGCGGCGCAAATTGCAGAGCAGACAGGCAATTTCCACATTGTCTTTATTGTGTCCCACGCCATTATCAATTCGTTCCAAGGTCCATTGTTTGTTTTCTCTCACATAGTTGTAAAAAAGATACACGGATTCTCTGCAATAATAACATTTCAAACTTTTCTCGCGCAACAGTCCAAGAACAAAATCCAAATCCACAAATTTATCATCATCATATTTTTGTTTTTGAATGTCTTGCATCTTATAGCTGGACACTTTGTTCTGGATTTGGCGTCTCATTTCTCTGCAAACTTCTTTCAAATCATCTTGCAACAAACTGCCGGATTGAATTGCAGTGAGGCACTCCCACTGTTTATCCAGTTCCAAGAATTTGTCGTCGAACCGCCATTTGTCCGTTTCTTTCCGAATGGATTTGACCTTTGGAACAATGACCTTCTTCTTCTCTTCCCTTTTCCTCAAATCGACAATCAACGCTTTGGATTCCATTATACTATTTGGCTCATTATATTTATGTCATTAAAAAACAATATAAACATTATTTCATAATAATATAAAAGAACGACTCTTATATTATGTTTCCTACCAACACAACTCAAGAACCTACGAATGAAAAGAAAGACGATGAATCAAAAATTATGTACAAGTATAAGAACATTTTGACACAGCCGTCATTTGAGGAGACCGCAACCAATTCGATGAACAAGATTGACGAGATGTTGGAAACCGAAAAGAAAAGCATGAATTCGGAACCCTGGAACAAATTGGACAAGCGACTCAAGATTCAGAAGCTCCATGCATATGCGGAAAAATACGGAAAGGAGAACAGTTTGCCAGTAAAAGAGGTAAAAGGTCTCAAAGCTTTTTTCAGCACTTGTCTGACAAAAGACAAACTAGCAAAGGTAAAGGACGTGGATTACAACAAGGTGACTGGAATTATCAACAACATTGGTGGGCTCGCGTTCAATTTAACCACCCGCGCATTTACAATTCGCAATCTTGATAAAAAAGTCTCTACATTGAAATCGCTAACTCCTAAGAAAATCGAATCCACAGATGAAGAGGAATAATAGAATCGTCAATTGTTATATTGTATTTAGTTAAATACAATTTAATATATATACTTAGACAACCATGTTTGATTTTAGCGAAGAGGATATCATTGATTTAGAAATAGAGATTCATAGTTCAGTAGATAAATATTTGAGTGAAAATGGTATCCATCAATGCCAACCGGAGTTTTACAAAACAATGGTTGATAAAATAACCCAGGATTATTTGGACGATTTAATCACCATCGGGTTTATTGAAGACGATCGACCTTATGAAAAAATATTCAAAAAATTTCGAAAAATGATTCACGTTTTTATCAAGAATTATTTCACAATCATTGGGATTCCTCGACGCTGTTATCAGAACCCGCGCCCCCTTGTCTATGAACTCATAGACAAATCCAAAGTAAAAACGCAAATTGAGAAATTGCAGAATTTGACGCAAATGGTTCAGCGAACGAACGAGTGGTACCAGTTTCGCCACAATCTAATTACTGCCAGTAATATTTGGAAAGCCATTGGGTCGGAAGCAAACCAGAACAGTTTAATTTTGGAAAAATGCAAACCGATGGGTTCAGAGTCGTATGAATCGGTCAATACGGATTCCCCCTTACATTGGGGGGTCAAGTACGAACCGCTCACCGTCATGCTTTATGAGAAGCGCAATCGGTGCAAAGTGGGCGAATTTGGATGCATCCAGCACCCCGCGTATTCATTCATTGGTGCATCCCCCGACGGAATCGTGGTTTCCGAAGACTCGAGTGCATATGGGCGAATGTTGGAAATAAAAAATGTCGTTTCAAGAGAGATAACCGGCATACCCAAAATGGATTATTGGGTGCAAATGCAGGTGCAGATGGAGGTTTGCGATCTGAATGAATGCGATTTCGTAGAGACGCAGTTCAAGGAGTACGACGAAGTGGATGAGGAGCTTTTTTACAAGAATAAACACAAGTATTTGTACAATGGCGTGATTCTCTATTTTATCAAATCGAATTTTGCAGATGCGAAGCCGCATTATGTGTATATGCCATTGAATATACAACTGGATAAATCGGCGATTGGCGATTGGATAAACGAGAAGAAAAAGGAGTTGAAAGAGAGTCACATCTTGTTCAAACACATTTACTGGTATTGCGAGGCTTACTCCTGCGTACTGGTGAAACGGAATCAGCCTTGGTTTGAAATCGCGCTTCCCAAGATTGAGCAACTGTGGAATACCGTGGAGAAAGAACGCGTGACCGGATACGAACACCGAAAACCGAAGAAGCGGGTTTCCGCGGAGAAAAAGTGTTTGATTTCAAAGTTGGTGAGAGAAGAAGTTGAAAATGTGTTTATTCAACCTGAAGAAAACGAACAAATGTAAAACCATTTAGAAATAATAATCCATAAGTATTTATTATTATGTCTTTCGAAATGTATGTAACGAAGAGAGACGGCCAGACCGAAATTGTGTCTTTTGACAAGATTTTGCGCCGAATCAAGCGGATTGGTGTAGAGGCCGGTATCCAAATTAACTATACCACGCTTGCAATGAAGGTCATCGACCAATTGTATGACAATATTTCTACCACGAAAATTGATGAATTAACTGCCGACCAGTGCGCCTCCATGTCTTCCATTCATTACGATTACGCCACATTGGCGAGCCACATTACCGTTTCAAACCATCATAAAAATACCGAGCCCAGTTTTGCCACCGTGATGTCCGAACTATACAATTACACGGACAAGCACAATAAACACTCGCCTCTGGTAAGCAAAGAGATTTTGGATATTGTAGAGGCAAACAAAGAATGGATCGAAAGCCGTTTGGATTTTAAACGCGACTATGTGTTTGACTATTTTGGGTTCAAAACGTTGGAAAAATCCTACCTGATGCGAATTAATAATAAAGTGGTAGAGAGACCCCAACACATGTGGATGCGCGTTTCTCTCGGAATTCATGGATCAAATATTGACCATGCAATCAAAACATATGACCTCATGTCGCAGAAATATTTTACGCACGCCACGCCCACGCTATTCAATGCCGGAACACCGCGACCCCAACTCAGCAGTTGTTTTTTGATCGGAATGGAAAATGACAGCATCGAAGGCATTTTCAACACGTTGAAGGATTGTGCGCTCATCAGTAAGTGGGCGGGCGGAATTGGGCTGCACATTCACAATGTGAGGGCGACCAATAGCCAGATCCGCGGGACCAATGGAACCAGCAATGGGATTGTGCCGATGTTGCGTGTTTTCAATAACACCGCCAAGTATGTGGATCAGTGCCTAGACCCTGATTCAATCGTATATACCAAACGAGGCCCTGTAAAAATCAAGAATATTACGATTGGCGACGAAGTTGTCACAGACGACGGCAATTCGTATGCGATAAGAAAAGTCCTGGATTATCCTGAATACAAAGGCAATATGCATGAATTGGATGTGAAGCATACATTGTATTCTTTGAAGCTGACCGATATGCATCCATTGTGGGTTATTAAAAATGATAAATTTATCCAGACAAATTTTAAACCAATTATATCCGACTTGGAGAGAAACCTCGTTGTGCCTGATTTTATAGAAGTGAAGAATGTAAATGAAAATGATTTTGTTGGATTTCCAATTCCAAAGTGGGAACAAGATTTGGTGCATTATACAGAGGATGATTGCCGTATGTATGGAATTATGGTTGGAGATGGAGAGCTATCCGCAACTAAAAATACATGTTCTATTACCATAAATGCAGAGAAGAAAGACACCATTGCATTTGTTGAGTCTTATTTACAAACACTGGGTATTGAAGTAACGCATTCCGGAAAGGGTAAAAATGCACGTGTTAATTTTTCACGAAACAATATGTTCAAATTCACATACGAGATGTTGTATGATAAATCGGGTGTAAAGAAGATTGTTCCAAATATGTTGAACTTACCAAGAAACAAGATTTTGAATTTGATAAAAGGAATTTTGGAAACAGATGCAAATACTTCAAACAATAAAATCATACTTGAAATGATTTCCGAAAACGTGATTGAGTCGGTTCGTTACATGTTGTTGCGACTTGGCATATTGACGTCTGGCTACAAGACGGGCGAATCCATTGTTTTGTCAATTCCGAAAATGAAGATTATCTGCGATTTATTTACAAACAAGGAACTTACCGTTTCCAAGGCGGTAAAATTCTTTGAATATAATGGTTACTTATTCACCATTGTGAAAACGAATAAAATGGTTGAGCACTACGAAGGACGCGTTATTGACATTGAGGTGGATAATGAGAACCATCATAATTTTCTTACTCATAGTGGGTTAGTAAAAAACGGCGGCGGAAAAAGAAACGGGTCTTTCGCCATTTACATCGAGCCATGGCACGCGGACATTGAAAAATTCCTGGAAAT
>Ga0247722_10000436_pt1 | contig 25863 bp, 44 predicted proteins | sample MSEWelMarce3H_FC_FD_189094 | JGI IMG/M metagenome (GOLD analysis project Ga0247722, IMG submission 189094) | Subsurface sediment microbial communities from gas well in West Virginia, United States - MSEEL Well Study Marcellus 3H_FC | ecosystem: Environmental > Terrestrial > Deep subsurface >... | reverse complement strand
AGACTGCACAGTTTCAAGCAGAAACACAGTTAAAGACGGCTGAGATGGTAGCTAAAGGGATGCAATGAACAAAGCGGAAAGAGCTAACAACTACTTGATGGATGAGTTCTTTATGGAGCTAGTAAATGCTCAGAAGGACTTGTACAAGTCTTACATATTTGGATCAGCAGAAGAAGATGTAGAAGGCAGAGAACGAGCCTTAGTAAAGCTGAGAGCAATCGAAGAATTTGAAGCGTCATTACAATCACTCGTGCAACAAAGCGAAATTGATAAGAGGCGTATACGGTTTTTTTAACTACCTAAAAGGTAAACAACATGAGCGACAACACCAACCCATCAGGGAGTGTAGATACATCTGTAAACGGTGCGGCTAACGCATTTATGTCTATTCTTGAACCACGAAACGAGGAAGCGCAAGCTGACCCAGAAATTCGTGCAGAGTCTGAATCTGAGGAGTATGCGGAGGAGGGCGAGTTCGAGCAATCGGATTTAAATGCGGAAGAAACTGAATACGAAGAAGAAGCAGTAGAGGAATCTCCCAAATACCGAGTGAAAGCTAACGGTGAGGAACTGGAGGTAAGCCTTGATGAACTTTTGAACGGATACAGTCGAACTGCCGATTATCAGAAAAAGACTCAATCTTTAGCGGAACAGCGCAAGGCCATAGAGGCAGAGCGCAGTAAGATTGAGGAAACAGCCAAGGTGCGTGATACCTATGCACAACGACTCCAAGTTATTGAGCAGTTGCTTGAACAGCAAAAGGGAACTGAGAACTTAGCGGAACTCAAAGAGAATGACCCAATTGCCTATGCAATCGCCATAGCAGAGCGTAGTGAGAAGGAAAAGCAACTTAGCGCTATCCAAGCTGAACGCCAGCGAGTACAGCAAGAACAAGCCCAACAACAGGCCCAAGTATTGCAATCGCATATTCAGCAAGAGCAACAAAAGCTAGTTGAGATGATTCCTGAGTTTAAGGATGATGCTAAAGCCGAGGTAATCCGTAGGGATATTCGGTCTTATGCTAAGTCTATTGGATTTACGGATCAAGAACTAAGCCAAGTTTACGATAGCCGTGCTGTGTCAGCGCTCTATAAGTCGATGATGTATGACAAGCTAGTGGCTGGGAAGCCAGGCGCACATAAGAAAGTGCAGTCAGCACCAAAGACATTGAAGCCAGGAACATCTAACCCTAAGAGTTCCGAGCAAGAAGCAAAAAAGAAAGACTTTGAGCGTCTACGCCAATCCGGCAATAAAAAAGACGCTGCAAGGTTATTTGAACGATTTTTATAATTTAAAGGAATTAAATCATGGCTATTTATAATCGCTACGAGGCCATTGGCGCTCGTGAAGATCTCTCCGATGTTATTTATAACATTTCCCCAACCGACACCCCAATCATGTCATCGATTGGCAAGACCAAAGCTACTGGTGTTTACCATGAGTGGCAGACTGACAGCCTCGCAGCATCTACTACTGCCAACGCATTGGTAGAAGGTGCAGACGCTGCTGCTGCTGACCTTAGCCCAACAACCCGTATTGGTAACTACACACAAATCGTGGGTAAAACCATTCAGGTTTCGGGTACTTTGGAAGCTGTTGACAAGGCTGGCCGTAAGTCTGAGAAGGCTTATCAGTTGGCTAAGGCATCTGCTGAAATCAAGCGTGATATTGAAACCATCATCACCGCTAATCAAGGTCAAGCAGTAGGCTCAAGCAACTCCACAGCCCGTAAGATGGGTTCGCTCTTGTCGTACATCAAGACCAACACCAGCAAGAACGGTACATCCGTAACTGGCGTTGATCCTACGACTATCGGTGTTTCTACCCGTACAGACGGCACAACCCGCACTTTCACAGAAGCCATCCTCAAAGATGTAATCTCTAAAGTGTTCGTTTCAGGCGGTACGCCTTCAGCTTTGTTTGTTAGCCCAGCTCTCAAGCAAGTTGTTTCAGGCTTTGCCGGTCTTGCTGCCCAGCGTTATCAAGTGCCAACAAGCGGTCAAGCAACCATTCTAGCCGGCGCTGACTTGTATCAGTCCGACTTTGGTGTATTGCAGATCGTTCCTAACCGTTTCATGCGTACCCGTGATGCACTCGTACTCGATCCTGAGTACGCCGCATTGGCTTACCTGCGCCCATTCCAAACGAATGAACTCGCAAAAGCTGGCGATAGCGACAAGACACAAATCTTGGCCGAATTGACCCTAGAAGTTCGCAATGAAGCAGCACACGGTGGTGCATTTGACTTAACCGCCTAGTAGTAATGTAGAATAGGGGGCGGGGAAACTCGCCCCCTTTCTAGGAGATATAAATGTCTGATCTCGGTAAACGAGGTAATTTAGGTAGTGTTGATGGAATAATAAAGACAGCCCACGCCGACGGTGATGGTGGCCTTATTATTCATTCAGAAACGGATATGACTGCTTTTGTAGAACATACAAAACAACAGTTTAATCAGCGTAGTGAAAAGACGGGCTGGGGCGATCAGCCGCTAGACCCAAGAAACAAGATAGCGGAACTGCCGCCATTGGTAATTGAAGATTTAAACAAGCTAGGCATTATGCGTGGCTATCATATTGTTGATCCTAAAGCGATGGCTAAATGGCTAAATAACCCCGATAACAGGGTATTCCGCACTCGTGGGGGCAATGTATGAGAGTCGCTATCTGTATTCCGGCAAGAGGGCAGATGGAGGTTACAACCGCATTTGACCTGACAATGATGGCAGCCTATATGGCTTCCAAAAAGAATATAGATTTAAATGTATATACCTCGCAGGGTACGCTGATATTTGACCAGCGCAATAGCTTGGTGCGTACAGCAGTAGAGGAAAAGTGCGACTACATCCTGTTTATAGATGCAGATATGCGCTTTCCTAAGACTACATTAGAGCGCCTTTTAGCACATAACAAAGATATAATAGGCGTAAACGCTACTACTAGAATGATGCCGCCTAAGCCCACAGCTAGGAATATTCAGATCAACGAAGATGGCAGCGTAGATTGGCTAGAAGTCTTTTCCAATAAAAAAAAGGGAATTGGCAAGGTAGATGCGATTGGATGTGGCGTGATGTTGATTAAGACCTCATGCCTAAAAAATATTCCACAACCGTATTTTTACTTTGAGCAGTTATCAAAAGGCAAGTTGTTAGGCGAAGATATTTACTTTTGTATAAAAGCAAAAGATGCAGGAATAGAAACATGGGTAGACCATGACTTATCTATGGAGATAGGCCATGTCGGTTCATACACCTATGGGTGGGATGACATTAAGGACTAAATATGGCGTATACAAACTACACGGACTTGCAGGCTTCAGTTGCAAGCTACTTAGGGCGAAGTGATTTAACCTCAGTAATTCCAGACTTTATTCGTTTTGCAGAAACACGCCTGGCAAGAGAGTTGCGTACTCGCTTAATGCTAAAGTCGGCTACAGCGCCTACAGTTGCGGCAGATGCACGAGTGGCCCTGCCTACCGACTTCTTAGAGATTCGTGACTTATTCGTACAGGGAAACCCTCGGATGCCAGTAACCTATCTGTCACCTAGCGCCTTCACAAGAGATGCTAGGGCAGATGAGTCTGGCTTACCAGTCTTTTATACCGTACTTGCCTCAGAGTTTCAGTTTGCCCCAAAGCCTGACACAGTTTATACGCTAGAGATTCTGTACTATGCAAAGCCGACTGTGCTGTCTAGTACAACAGCCTCTAATGTATTCCTAGCCAATTATCCCGACGCCCTGCTGTATGGCTCATTGATAGAGGCAGAGCCTTACCTTATCAACGATGCAAGGTCTAATACCTGGGCAACTCTATACGATAGAGCTATTAAAAACATTTCCGATGCAGACCAAGGCGGTGAGTATTCGGGTATTCCATTACAAATGAAACTTACCTCACGATAGGACAGATTATGGCCGCTTTATCCAATTACCTAGAAAATGCCTTAATTAACGCTACGCTTAGAAATACGGCTTATTCATCACCAGCCACCGTTTATGTTGGCTTATTTACTGCTGATCCTACGGATGCTGGATCAGGCGCAGAATGTACTGGTGGATCGTATAGCCGAAAAGCCATTACTTTTGGCGCACCTAGCAATGGCGTATCAGTCAATAGCGCTGCGGTAGAGTTTGACCAAGCAACTACAAGCTGGGGAACAATTACCCATTTCGGAATCTTAGACGCTTCTACAAGCGGAAACCTGCTTTATCATGGGGCTTTGACAGCCAGCAAAGTAATAGACACGGGCGATGTGTTTAAGTTCGCTATTAGTGCTGTTTCTGTAACATTGGCCTAATATGTCAACAATAGTTACTAGAAGTGGTAAAGGGAGTCCGCTTACTCATGTGGAAGTAGATGCTAACTTTACAAACCTAAATACAGATAAAGTAGAGAAAACATCTGCTGCCATCACAGGCGGCACAATCAATGGCACTACCATTGGTGCTACTACCCCATCTACTGTTAATGCTACTACCCTTTCAGGAGAGACAGGAGTGTTACGGGGTACGGGGCAGAATTTAATACTGCAATCAAACACTTTAACAACTTCTCCTTGGGCAACAACATCTGCAACTATTACAACAACAGTAGCAACAACAGACCCTAATGGCGGTTCTAACGCTTGGATTATTACCAATGATGCAACAGTAGCAAGGCATCAAATACAACAAGTATTTACTTCTGTAAGTGGAATTACATATACATTTAGTTGTTATGGTAAAAATAATACTGCTGGTTATTTGTATTTAAGGTGGGCATCTTCTAACAAAACTGTAGTTTTTAATTTATCTACTGGTACTGTTGGAACAACAGATAGCGGTATTACAGCGTCTATTTCTAATGCAGGAAATGGCTGGTATAGGTGTATTGCAACTTATACTACTGCGGTTACTTCTGATAGTCTTGCTGTTGGTCTTGCTGAATCTGACTCAATTTCTACTTATTCTGGCACAAGTAAATCTATTTATTTGTATGGTTCTCAAATTGAGATTGGCTCAACCGCTAACACCTACATCCCCACAACCACAACCGCAGTTTACGGAACTCCTACTCTATCATTCTCAGGAGTATCTGAGATTGGATTACAGTCTAATGGTGCGCTATATCTACAACCAGCAGGAACAGGCGCATTACAAGCACAAGCTACTACATCTACTACAGCAGGTGGTAATGCTAGGGGTGCTAATGCTGTTGATTGGCAGACAAGTAGGGCAAGCGCAACACAAGTGGCTTCAAGCGGTTTTTCTGTAATTGGTGGCGGTGCAAACAATACTGCATCTACATCTAACGGCACAACGATTGCTGGTGGTAGAAATAATAATTCAACAGCACAAGATTCTTTTGTAGGTGGTGGAAACGCTAATACTGCTAGTGGTTTATTTTCAAGTTCTGTGGGTGGTGCAAGTAATGTTGCTAGTGGTTATTACGGATTTGTTGGTGGTGGGCAAACAAACTCTACAACTTCAAATTCAACAGTAACCACGCAGTCAGGAACAATGAACGCTACTACTGCCGTAACTTTAAGTGGAAGTAATGCCAACATTAAAGTTGGTCAATTTATTAGTGGTACAAGCATAGCTAATAACACCTATGTAGCCGCCATATCAGGAACAAGCCTTACCCTTTCCCAAGCCGCATCAGGTTCATCTACAAGCACTTTATCTTTCTTTACTCCTCATGGAGTAGTAGTAGGCGGTGGTAATAACCAAGCTACAGGTAGTTATTCATTTATCGGTGGTGGTGGTGATGCTGGTACTGCGGCCAATAGGAATGTGGCTAGTGGGGATTGGAGTTTTGTTGGTGGTGGATTTAAGAATGTGGCTAGTGGAAACGGCTCAGTAGTTGTTGGTGGCGGTTTAAATTCAGGAGGCATTCCAGCAACAGGAAACACGGCTTCAGGTTCATCATCGTTTATAGGTAGCGGTAACAGCAATACAGCTTCAAGCGCATTTAGTTCAGTATTAGGAGGATTTGGAAATTTAGCTAATGCAAATGGCGCATCTGTTTTAGGAGGGTATTCAGGAACAGCAAGGTCAATTGTTGGTAATGCAGTTTTGCCAGCTAGTTCAAATCCAATTGCGGTTGTTAGTGGCGTTTCTCAATCAGCAGTATTAGTTCTTGCGGTTCAAACCACAGACGCCACACCTACTGCTCTTTGCTCCAATACATCTGCCGCAGGAACAACAAACCAAGTAATACTACCTAATAACTCTGCTTACTTCTTCCGTGGCGAGGTTATATCAGGAGTTACTGGCGGTGGTAACACTAAAGGCTGGACTATTGAGGGTGTTATCAAACGAGGTGCTAACGCTGCATCTACTACCCTTGTTGGAGTTACAGTAATGTCTACCCACGGTGATGCAGGCGCAGCAACTTGGACTATTGCAGTTACAGCCGATACGACTAACGGTGGATTACGAGTTACCTTTACTGGACAGGCTAGTACGACTATTCGTACTGTTGCGCAGATTCGCACAACCGAAATGACTTTCTAAGGAGATTTACATGGCACTAAAACTAGCAGTTGAAACCCAATTTGGAGTACCAGCTCCTGAAGCCTACGCACGAATCACAAACTTCTTTGGTACAAAAGACCAAATCCAAGTTCAAGTTGCAATCTATTACAACGAAGATGCTAGGCAGGGCAACATGGCTACCGTTAAAGAAAACGCACATTACATCGCTATGGAAGATTTACAAGGTGATTTAATCCCTGCAATCTACGCAGTATTAAAGACTTTTAGCGATTACGCTGGCGCAGAGGACTGCTAGTGGCTTTTGCTGATCAATATGTCGTATATGGTTATTGGGAATACGATTACTGTATAGGAGATGTTTTAGCTACTGAAGCTAGTGGCTCTATTGTTGGAACAGCAACAATATCTGGATTTGCAACAAAGATAACATTTAGTACCGCTTCAATTAGTGCAAGCGCAACAATAAGTGGCGCAGGAATACGACAGCGTTTAGCAGAAAGCTCTATATCTGCTGATGCTTCTGTAACTGGTGGTGGAATTAGACAGCGTTTAGCTACATCATCTATAAACGGAACAGCAACAAGTAGTGGAACTGGAAACTACATAGCAGGCGCTAGTATATCTATAACAGCATTGGCAACTGTTTCTGCTGTTGGTAATGCAATATTCCAAGGCAATGGCGCAATTAATGGCCTAGCGCTGTTAGTCGGCAAAGGCTATATTATTGGCGAAGAATGGACATTAGATACGCCAACTTCTGATACATGGAGTTTAGATTCAATAACAAGTAGTAATTGGACTGATGTATCAGCCGCAAGCAATACTTGGACAGATGTTAGTATCAATAGCAGCACTTGGACAGATAACACAACTGGAACAACACAATGGCAATAAGTAGACTTTCGTTCGGTGAGTGGACTCCCGACCAGCCAGGACTGACTAATGGCCTGCAAAGGGCAGAAAATGTCTATGCAAAGCTAGTTGGGTATGGGGCGCTACCTACCGTAGTAGATTACTCTGCGGCAGCCTCAGAAAACCTAAACAATGTAGTCGCAGCCAAAACAACGCTAGGCGCTACTTTGGTGTTTGCGGGTGGAGATACTAAGCTATTTAAACTAGATAGTGCTGATTTGTCGTTAGATAATGTATCTAAGTCTGGCGGTTATACAACTACATCCAGCGATAGATGGAGATTTACTCAATTTGGTAATGTTGTTATTGCAGCAAACGGGCAGGCTAAATTACAAGGGTTTAATGTTAATTCTTCTACATTATTTGCTGACCTAGCGGCAGATGCTCCAGCATCCAAATATGTAACGGTAGTGCGTGATTTTGTAGTTTCCGGCAATGTGCAAACAGATTACCCTAATAGAGTCCAATGGTCTGCTTTAGGTGATGAGTCTAACTGGACTGCAAGCGCAACAACTCAAGCTGATTTTCAAGATATTCCTGATGGCGGCACAGTCGTTGGTGTTACAGGCGGTGAGTTTGGCTTAGTCTTTATGGATAGAGCCATTCACCGTATGTCGTATGTTGGTAGCCCATTGGTATTCCAGTTTGACAATATTAGCCGTAACTTAGGCTGCTATGAGCAAAACTCCCTTATTCAGTACGGTGGAACTAGCTTTTTCTTAGCGGATGATGGATTTTATGCTTGTGACGGTCAGAATGTAGTGCCTATTGGAGATGAAAAGGTAAATCGTTTCTTCTTTGATAATGTAGACGAAGCCACTTTGTATCTTATGTCTGCTGCTGTAGACCCAGCCAAGAAGCTAATTATCTGGGCTTATGCCTCTAATAACTCGGCAACTGTAGATAGTTTACTAATCTACAATTTTAAAACCCAAAGATGGACTAGCGGCACAACTACTGCTGATCGCATTGCAAGCACCTCTACCCCAGCAGTAACCTTAGAGGGCTTAGATGTTTACGGCAATTTAGACACTATTTTGACTTCTTTTGACAGCCGTTTATGGCTTGGCGGAAAACTGCAATTAGCTGGCGTTAATGGCGCTAAGATCGTTACATTTACAGGTGCTAATGCAACAGCGTATTTAGAAACTGGAGATGTCGAAGTGCCAGGCGCAACATCAGCTATTACGATGGTAAAGCCAATAGTAGATAATGGCTCTGCAAGCGTGGCAGTTGAATCCCGTAGACTGCTAAATGAAGCTATATCCTATGGAACTCAGACGGCTGCTGATGCCGAAAACAGAGTAAGTATCCGTAGCGTAGGTCGCTATCATCGTCTACAATTAACACCTACAGGTAGCTGGACTTCAGTTGTTGGGGCAGATATTGAATTAAATGGTTTAGGGACTAGATAATGTTTAGACGATTACCTCCGTTTGGTGGAGATCAGCGAGCAGTCGCTGAAATCGTCAATGGCATTATGGATGGTAAAACCAACAATACTGGATCTGTTACATTAGCTACAGCCGGTGCAACAACTACAACAATTACAGACGCTAGAATTGGCGTAGACTCAGTAGTAACCCTTACCCCAATAAGCATGACGGCTTCTGCTAGTTATGTGCCTTATGGGTCGTTTCAAGATTTAAGCGATCAGACAATAGCTAGTACAACTACTGCTTATCCAATGGAGTTTGATACTTTAGACTTTGCTTTAGGAATGTCTGTGGTAGATGGGTCTAAGATTAAAGTAGATTATTCTGGGTTATATAATTTTCAGTTTAGTTCTCAATTTTTAAATACCAGTTCTCAGATACAAGATATTAGCGTTTGGTTTTCTAAAAATGGCGTAAACATTCCAAACTCTAATGGTGAGTTTACGATTACAGAGCGACATGGTTCTATTGATGGGTCTTTAATTGCTACATTTAATTTATTTATAGAATTAGCAAAAAATGATTATGTTCAGATTAACTGGAGAGCTTCAAATACTTCCGTATCTATGGAATATATACCAGCGCAAACAAGTCCTACAAGGCCGGCAACTCCATCTGTAATATTAACTGTTTCTTATGTTTCACCTAACGCATTTACAACAAACTTATTTGCAGATGCTTTTGTAAGCGCAATAACAAACGGAAGCGCAACAATTACTCACCCAGCTAATTCTGTAGCTGGTGTAACTTATGATTATGTAATAGTAGGATAAAAGGAAAATATTATGGCCGTTCAATCAACTACACAGACCTCAAGCATTGACCCAGCATTACTGCCATACCTTACACAAGGTTTGGAGAGGGCGCAGAGTCTATTTTTGACTGGTCAGCAGCCAGAGTTTTTCCCTGGGCAAACCTATGTAAGCCCATCTGCCGCTACTACTGAGTCTATTGCACAGCAAGAAGCCATTGCTCGTCAGCAAAGCCCTGTACTGCAACAAGCACAGCAGGCATTTCAAAGCTCATTGGGAGGCATAGGACAAACTGCTCAAGGCGGTTTTTTAAACGCTAATCCATACCAAGCGCAAATGATACAGGCAGCCACACGGCCACTAGAGCAGGCATTTAGCCAACAAGTATTGCCTGGCATCTCTAGCCTTTTCTCTAAGTCTGGCCGTTTAGGCTCTGGCGCTATGGAACGAGCATTAGGAACTGCTACAGAAGGCTATGGTCGTGCATTAGGCGATATTACAAGCAACATTGCTGGCACACAGTACCAGCAAGAGCGTGGCTTAATGCAACAAGCTCAATTAGGACAGGCAGCATTAGCACAGGCAGCACCTAGCATTTATGGGCAACAGTTTTTACCAGCACAAACATTAGGTCAAGTTGGCGCACAGCAAGAAGCTATTGCAGCGCAACCACTACAAGAGCAGATGGCTCGATTCCAGTTTGGTCAGCAGTTGCCATACCAGCAATTACAAGGCTATCTGTCATCGGTTTATGGTTCGCCTATGGGAAGTTACGGCACTCAGACTACTCAGCAACCTTTGTACCAAAACAGAACGACAGGCGCATTAGGTGGCGCATTGGCTGGCGGTTTGGGCGGTTACGCTTTAGGTCAAGCCTTCCCATCGTTAGCCGGAACGCTCGGATCAAGTTACGCAGCCCCAGCAATCGGTGCTATTGGCGGTGGTTTATTAGGCGGTTTCCTTTGATAGTAGAAGAACTATCTCTTAGCCGTTTAGAGGAGTTTTTAGAAATAGTTACCAAAATGGTAACTGAGGCAGAGTTTTCTTACGCAAAATTAGAGAAGCATAAGATATTGCAGCTTTACAAGAATCCAAATGCTATAGCATTTTTAGCAATAGACAATGACAAAATAATAGGATTTATAGCTGCTCTTTCGCATGAATACTTTTTCAGCAATAGGAAACGAGTTAGTGACTTAGGGTTTTATGTTGCACCTGAATACAGAGGTAGTAGAGCAGCACTTAAACTTGTAAAATCATTGGAAACATGGGCTACAAAAATAGGTGCAGACGATCTGCATTTAGGACAAACAACAGCAGTAGAGATTGATAAAACCAGACAGTTTTATGAAAGACTAGGTTATAAAACTGTTGGCTTTAATACAGTCAAACATTTAAAGGATTAATTATGTGCGGTGGAGTCGGAGAAGCATTAGCATCTATTGATCCAGGCCCAGCTATAGGTAGCGGATTAGCTGATGTAGACGAATTTGTAAACGATGAAATACCTGGTGGTTGGGTAACTGTTGGTCTTGCTGCCGCTACGGCTGGCGCTGCCTCTGGCGCTGGAGCTGGGGCAGGTGCGGCTAGTGGTGCTGCTGGGGGTACGGCTACTGGAACAGGATTAACTGCTGGAGCAGGCGCTAGTGGTGGATTATTAGCTAGTGGCGGTACGGTAGGATCATTAGCTGGAGCAGGTTCGGCTGCTGGTATTGCTGGAACACAAGCTGCGGCAGGATTAGGATTAACGGCAGGATCAGCTTTGGCTGGCACAGGTGCAGCAATTGGTGGAGGTACAGGCACAGTAGGATCACTAAACCCTGCTTTACCTTCTGCTGGATCAGTTGGTGGCGCTGGCGCAGGATTATCGGCTGAATTAGCCCCAGGAACAATATTAGGCACAGGCTTAGAGGGCGGTGGCTCTATTGGTTCTAGTTATATGCTTGGCGCAAATGGGCTTCCTGCGGTAGGCGCTTTTGGACAGTTAGTTCCAGCATCATCGGTTAGTTTTGGCGGTCAAGCCGTTCCAACTACAAGCCTTGGAATTAAAGATGCGTTAGATGTAGCTAGGCTTGGAAAGAATTTATTAGCGCAATCTCCAGCAACCCCAGCAGGTGCTACACAACAATTTAGAGGAAACACAATGCCACAAGGCGCTGTAGATTACTCTGGAATACTTAATTTATTGCAAACAAGATCGCCTCAACGCAATCCATATTCTTTACTAGGATAGAAAAATGGCTCAAGACTTTATCTCTGCTTTACTTGGCTCTGCGCCAGATTATTCAAATGTGCTTAGTCCACAACAAACAGCGCAAATGCAACAAAATGCGTTGGCTCAAGGTGGCATTGGTGCGTTAATTGCATTACTAGGCGCATCAGGACAGACTACACGCCCAGTCAGCACACAGCAGGCTTTAGCTGGCGCATTAGGCGCAGGCTTTGGCGGCTATCAGTCATCGTTTGACAATACCCTAAAGCAGATGCTAACAGCACAACAGTTGGGCGAGGCAAAGCAAAAGCAAGAAGCTCGTAAGCGGTATGAAGAAGCTATTGCAGGCGCTACAACACAAAGACCGCAAGCTATTCCAATGTCTACGGATGTGGGATCGCAGTTAGAAATGCTTTCTCGCCCTGAATTTGGTGGCGCAATGGCAGAGCCAGAAACAATAGGTGCTTTGCGTGGCAATCTGCCTATGGCTAATGTAGTTGATCCTGCCGCAGCCAATCGTGCAGCATTAGACTTCTTGCGCCAAACTGACCCTGCTAAGTTTATTGAGCTAACTACGCCTAAAGCAGAAGCAGCCCCATCATCAGTAAAAGAGTATCAGTTTGCTGTAGGTCAAGGATATAAAGGATCGTTCCAAGACTTTCAATTAGAACAAAAAGCTGCCGTTGCGCCAAAAGTTACTGTAGATATGACTGGTGGTCAAAAAGGTTTTGACAATGAAATGTCCCTTAAAAAGTCTTTTGCGGCAGAGCCAGTATATAAGGCTTATGGAGAGATGCAATCAGCCTACGGTCAAATTACCGACTCATTAAAATCAAATAGCCCAGCAGGCGATTTGGCGGCAGCAACTAAGTTTATGAAACTTCTTGATCCAGGCTCAGTAGTTCGTGAGTCAGAATTAGGTATGGCAATGGCTGCGTCAGGAGCATTAGATCGTGCTAGAAACTACGCAGAATTGCGGATTAGCGGCAAAAAACTAACCCCAGATCAGCGCAAAGACTTTCAGCAGTTGTCAGACAAGCTGTTTAGCACAGCCACTACTGCATATAACGCAAAGCGTGGCGAGTTTGAGCAAATGGGAACTGCTTATGGTTTAGATGCTAATCGTGCTTTAGGCGCACCAGCTAAACTGCCAAGCAAAAACATTAAGGTGAACTACTAATATGTCATATTCCATTACTACCGAAGATGGAATTACGATTGACAACATCCCAGATAATGTTGATCCAAATTCCCAAGAGTTGCGTGATCGAGTTGCTGCATTGCGTTCTACTGGTGTAGAAAAGCCAACAAAAAAAGAAGAATCTATTGTTGAGAAAATTTCCCAAGGCGCAGCAGAAGCCGTAAGACAAGCTCCACGCCAACTAGGATTAACCGCTAGGGCTGGCATTACTGGTGCTGCTGGCTTGCCTATTATGGCTGGAGATGCGCTAAACCAGCTAATCAATATGTTTGGCGGTAACTTGCCAATGGCTAGTAAATCTATGCAGACATTACTTACATCTGCTGGATTGCCTGAGCCTGCGACAAAAGAAGAAAAAGTAACGCAAGATGTAGCCTCTGCTTTATCTGGAGTCGCTGCGCCTGCCGCTTTAGCGCAAAGAGGGTTACAAGCCGCACAAACTGCTGGCAGGGAAGCTCCAGCGCTTGCTCGTTTCTTTGCTGAGAATGTGCCTTTACAGGCTGCGGCTGCTGGCGGTGGCGCTTTAGCCTCTGCTGCTGGTCGTGAATTTGCCGATGTTGGCGGTATGGGTCAGGCTGGTTTAGCGGTGCTTGGCGGTATGGTAGCTCCTAGCGGAATGGCTGGAAGCGCACAAGTATTAAGCAGAGCCGGAAAAGAAGTGGTACGGCCATTTACCGCAGGCGGCAGAGAGGCTATTGTTGGCAAGGTTTTAGAGCAATTAGCCAATAAGCCACAAGGACTAGCCCAGCGCTTAGAGGAGTTCCAAGCGCCAATAGCAGGATATACACCTACTACTGCACAGGCAAGCCGAGATGTGGGCCTTATCTCTGCTGAAACGGCTATTCGTGGAATGGACACTACAGGTCAATTTGCCGCACAGGCATCGCAAGCAAACAAGGCTCGTATGACGATCCTTGACCGCATGGCTAAGGATCAAGATGCTGTAACGCAAGCTATTTTAAAGCGTGATGAGGTTACTGCCCCAATGCGTGAGGCTGCTTTTGCTGCATCTACACAAACTCCAGAGCAGATCCAGTCTGCAATATCTTTAGTAGTTAATAAGAATATTGATGATATTTTGGCGTCTGACGCAGGAAAGCGGTCTACCGTTCAAAATGCAATGAAATTTGCAAGAGATTCTGTAAATCGTGCTGATACTGTCGGCTCTTTGTACGAGGTTCGCAAAGACTTACGAGCAGCCGCACAAGGGCTTTTAGACAGAGAAGGCTCGGCATTTAGCCAAGCAAAAGGACAACTAGAGAATGTCATTCGCTCTGTAGATGATGTTATTGACTCCTCTGCGCCTGGTTATAAAGATTATTTAAGAAAATACTCTCAAGCAAGTAAGGGTATTGAGCGTTTAGGTGAGGCGCAGACCTTTAGGTCTAAGGTCTTATCAACAACGCCTGACCCAATCAATGTTGGCGATTTTATGATTTCCCAGCCATCCTTTGCTAGAGCCATTCGTGCAACTGCAAAAGATACCCAGCTATCGGAAATGCAAGTTCGAGTATTAGAAAAAGTAGGCCGTGATTTAGACACAGGTGTTTTAAACCGTTCCGGCAAAGTGCCAGGTTCAGATACATTTAAAAACCTGTCTACAGCCAATGTTATTGGTGGCATTATTGGCAAGCAGATGTTTGGCGAAGTGCCTCCAATTGTTAATAAAACCATTGCACCTTTAAACTGGCTATATAACGGCACAGACGATCAAATTAGGGAATTGTTGGTGCAGTCTATGTTAGACCCTAAGTTAGCATCAAGATTACTTACAAAAGCATCTACGACTACCGTAGAGCCATTAAGTAAAGAATTGCAAAAGAAGGCGCTAAGTATTGGATATGGTGCTGCTTTTGGCTTATCAGAATAACATAATATAGTTATAATTAAGGAAAATCATGGCCTATACAAAATACTCCCTTACCCCAGCAGATAATAACGCTGCTCCCCCAAATGGCGCTCCAGAGGGGATGCTTCCGTCTGCGGTAAACGATACGATGAGGGATATGATGTCCCAAATCAGGGATGCAGGCGATGGCATTAGGAACGGCACATATACCATGACTGCTCCTGTTATTACAGGCGGCTCTATTACTGGGGTGGCATTAACTGGCAATACTTTTACAAACCCTATTATTACGGGTGGAACACTTACAAGCCCAGTAATTACTGGCGGCACAATTACCGGCATTACAGACTTAGCTGTAGCTGATGGCGGCACAGGGGCTTCTACAGCAGCAAATGCTCGAATAAACTTGTCAGCAGTAGGGTACACAACCACTACTGGCTCAGTAATTATTACCTCTGGAACTAGCGCCCAGCGTGACGGCAGCCCTGCAAATGGGTATTTTCGTTATAACTCAGAAACAAACTTGTTTGAGGGTTATGTAAATGGGGCATGGGGCAATGTAGGTGGCGGTCAATACTTTGGCCTTGCCGCCACAAAAGCAATCGCATACAACTCTAGAACCATTGCAGAAAATGTCACAGTAACCGCAGGCAACAATGGTTTATCTGCTGGCCCAATAACAATTGATACAGGCTTTTCAGTTACAGTCCAAACTAATGCAGCTTGGGTAATCGTTTAAGGAAAAATATATGGCTGGCGCACTTACAATCTCAACATTAAATGACAGTAGCGGAGTTCTTGCAACACAGAACGGCATGACTGGTATTGCTAAAGCATGGTGTCAATTTGGTGGTACTACACCAACAATTTATGGTTCATTTAATATTGGAAGTATTACAAAAAACGGAACTGGCGATTACACATTTAACTTTACTACCGCAATGCCTAATGCAAATTATGCGTTTGTAGGTTCTGCCAGCATAAATTTATCAACCGCAGGATATACATCATTTTTTCCTAATAGTTTAGTTGGTGTTCCTTACTTTCAAGCACCCACAACTACAACTTGTAGGGCAACATTGTCAACTTCTTCATCGGGGGCACAAGCTAGTGATGTTTCTTATGCTTCAATGGCAATTTTTGATTAAGGATAAATCATGGCTGGCACACTCGTAATAACAACCCTTTCAGACGGCACTAATAGCACTTCTGCAACGAACTGTATTCAAGGCTCTGCAAAGGCTTGGGTGCAATTTACTGGTTCATCTACAGCAGTAGTAAATGGTTCTTACAATATTTCTTCAGTAACTACAACTGCAACTGGTTATTACACAATAGCTTTTACAAATGCAATGCCTAATGCTAATTATTCTGCTTTAATGTCAGGCGGTACAGTAATTAGTGGTGCAAACTCAAGCCAAGCAATATTTACAAACAATTCAGCCGCTTCTGTAGCCCCTACAACAACTGGATTTACAGTAACAACTGGAACGGCTGGTTGGGGTGCTTACGCTAATTTAAATTGGGTTTGTACAGCAGTTTTTAGTTCTTAATTAAGGAAATCAAAATGACACAAGCAATTATTTTTACTAACGACAATGGCGGTGTATCAGTTTGCATCCCTACTGGCGAACTATCAATTGAAGCCGTACAAGCTAAAGATACTCCAAAGGGTTCTTTGATTGTTAAAACTTCTGACCTACCAACAGCTAACGACTTCTTTGATGCTTGGGAACTAGCCAATGGAGTAGTTACTGTTAATCTAGCTAAAGCCACAGAAATCACCAAGAAGCGTTTGCGTGCAGAGCGTACCCCACTTCTAGCCGCACAAGATGTAGCGTTTCAAAGAGCGCAAGAATCAGGTGCAGACACCACAGCTATCGTTGCTGAGAAACAAAGACTGCGTGATATTACTAACATCACCGCTACAACCTTAGACGAATTACGGGCTTTGAAAGCAGAGGTTTAATATGCCACTAGAACTTAATGGCACTACTGGAGTTCAAGGTAATAGCGGTGCTTTTGTCGCTGGTACTGCTGTAGCTTCTACAAGCGGAACAAGCATTGACTTTACTAGCATTCCTAGCTGGGTTAAGCGGATTACGGTGATGTTTAACGGTGTTTCAACAAATGGCTCAAGTTTACCTATGATTCAAATAGGTTCTGGTTCTGTGGACACATCTGGTTATTTGACAGAAACTTGGCAAGCAAACACAACTAATAGCAACCACACCAACGCATTTGTTTTGCGAGGCTCAATGAATTCTTCACTAATTTTTAGTGGAAATTTTGTTTTAACTTTAATGGGGTCTAATGTTTGGGTTGGGACAGGAATAATGGCTCAAACAAGTGCTGCAGATATTGTTGTTTTGGGCGGTGATAAATCTTTATCTGGCACTCTTGACCGTGTTCGTATTACTACAGTAAACGGTACAGATACATTTGATGCTGGTTCAATTAACATTTTATACGAGTAAATTATGAACAGAATAGAAATTAATGTAATTACAGGTGAGCGTCAAGTCGTTGAACTAACTGCTGAGGAAGTGGCACAAGCACAAGCTAGTCACGCAGAATGGTTAGCCGCACAGCCAACCAAAGAAGAACAGATTGCTAAACTGCAAGAACAGATTGACGCCTTGAAAGCCTAGTTATGTCAGATAAACCAACTTTACCCCTTACAGACGAGCAGATTGAGCATATCGTTGAGCGAGTAACTGAACGAGTTATTAGCAATGTATATACCTCTGTTGGCAAATCAGTCGTAACTAAATTCTTTTGGATAGTAGGCGTTGGCGCTATTGGCTTAGTTACCTACTTGGCTGGCGTTGGTCAAATTAAGGTAGGTTAATAATGTGGCAGACGAACTCGGTTTGGCTGCTGGTGCAAAAGGCATCAGCGAAGGTTATAAAACAGGCAAAGCTGCTGGCAAACAAATTGCTGGAGTTATTGAGGACTCTCAAAAAGAAGCTGTAGACCTTGCAAGACAAAGATCCAATGATCGAATCCGGCAACGCAGAGAAGAAGAATTTAAAAAGCAACAGGCGATATACAAAGCACTAGAAGAATACAAAAGAAAAAAGTTTATTTCAGAGCAGGAGTATCAACTAAAAGTTAATTTTATTAAGAAGTACGGCAGTAAAGAATGGGATGAAGTGCTACGAATTAAAACTAGCATTGAAAAAATAGAAAAAGCCGACAAAGTAGAGTTTGATGCTGAGTTGGCTAAAGTTCGTAAAGTTATGTTTGCTTGTTACTTTGTAGCGGCATGGATAGCGTGGTATATCGTATGGGGGAGTAAATAATGTTTCCATTAACAGCAATACTAGGAATTGGCGAAAAGCTGATTGACAAGTTCTTTCCAGATCCAGAGCAAAAAGCTAAAGCTCAATTAGAACTTATGCAGATGCAGCAAAACGGTGAGCTGGCTAAAATGCAGGCCGATATTGCTGAATCACAAGAAATTACTAAGCGTTGGGAAGCTGATATGACTTCCGACTCTTGGTTATCTAAAAACATTAGACCTATGGCTTTAATTGCTATTTTTGCAGGATATTTCTTATTTGCAATGATGTCAGCCTTTGGATATGATGCTACCGAGAGTTATGTTCAGCTCCTAGGCCAATGGGGGCAAATCGTGTTCCTCGCATATTTTGGTGGGCGCACAGTTGAGAAAGTAATGGATATGAAAGCAAAAGATGGCAAATAATTTCCAAGAGTGTTTGGTTAAGGTTTTAAAGCATGAGGGCGGCTTTGTAAACCATCCTAAAGACCCAGGCGGCATGACTAACCTTGGGGTTACCAAAAAGGTTTGGGAAGAATGGATCGGGCATGAAGCAGACGAAAAAGCAATGAGAGAATTGACTCCAGCGCTTGTAGGCCCTATGTATGAGATGAAATACTGGCGCACCAGCTATTGCGAAAAACTACCAAGAGGCTTAGATTTATTAGTATTTACTATGGCAGTAAACTCTGGCTCTGGTCGTAGCGTAAAACTGTTGCAAGATGCAATCGGTGTTGTGGCAGATGGTGTTATTGGCCCAAACACAATGGCTAAGATAAACGAGGCTAATGTAGAAACATTGATAGATAAGTTCTCAGAAGCTCGTACAGCGTTTTACAAGGGTCTAAAGACATTTCCTGTATTTGGTAAGGGTTGGCTAAGTCGCACAGAATCAGAACGCCTAGAAGCGCTGCAATTAGCCAAGAACGGCTAAAAAGGCTGCGTAAGATCAACATACTTAAAATGCTTGACTGGGACATCAAAAAACAACTCGCCACTAGGAACTTCTGTATTTTTGACCTCTATTAATGAACTACCTTCAATCACCTGAGTTCTCGCCCAATACGCATGGGTTAAGTCGTGAGTTAGTGCAAAAAATAGCACAGGGAGATCTTGCTGAAATAGCTTCTCTTTCCGTAATCCAACATGGATGGTGGGATAGTGGCAGTAGTCCCAACTCCGAACTTCTACTTCAATATAACCAACTAACTTATCTGCTCTATATACGAGCAAATCTACTCCATACACATTAGGGTTTTCCCTACACTCCAGCCCCCATTTCATCTTTACCCATTTCGTCACCGCTTCCCTCGCTGGTGGATCGTATTGATCATGGAGTGCCTGGTTAAATTGTTTAGTGGTCATTGGCGCTAGTTTGATAGGAAGTGAACTAGCCAAAAACTCGTGAAGGATACAAGCCTATCTCTTAGTGGGGTTATGGGGCTAAAGCAGCTTCTTTTTGAGCCTTTAGCATTGGCGCTGATTTACGGATTGTTTCTAGTTCCGCAACAAACGCCTGCTCTATTTGCTCAATCGTAAAACCTTGCCTTAGAAACTTTAATACTAGGTCGGTGACTTGTTGCTGCATATTAAAAGCAGCTCACAATGTTGCCACAGACCGTACAAGTAGTCATCTTGCCATTTACGATAATCGTAGTAGTTTGGCAGGCATAAGCTACTGTCCCTAGTAACATATATGTTACCAATCCTAAAGCTATTTTTTTCATGTCAGCTCCTCAAAAGGGTACTGCGTCATCGTCAATCGTATGCTTAGGCATTTCGTCATCGCCCTTGGCCTTGAAGTTGCTGCGCTCCTTCTCTTTGCCAATCGCAATGCTAAAGAACTTGCCATTCTTACCTTCCTTAATCCAGCCACTTAGCCAATGCTCTTTGCCATTTACCATGATTGTTCCAGCGTAATCAGGATGGGTCGGTTTCTCTTTGCGGTCATTCTTAAATAGTGATCCGCTACCTTCTTTTGGTTCATAAGCCATTATTGATTTCCTTTAATTTAGAATACATCCCACTCACTTCTTTTAAAAACTTATCTACTTCTGCTTCCATCGCCTTAATGTATTCCTCATCTCTCTCAAGGCGCACTACAAACAACTGCAAATCTTCCGGCAAGCGTGGATCATAACTTACAAAATCACACCACTCTCGGCCCGTTACTGCCATCTGGCATTGCATCTGCGGCACATACTTTGCAGGCGGTTTGCCTCCCAATAAATACTTGATATGCGTTTTACTAGCTGGGCATTTAATCTCCACTAAACCAGTTTCGCCAACCAGTCCGTCTGGGCTACATCCAAACCATTCTATCGTAGGATGATCTACAAAAGCGACCTGTTCTACAAATACATTGGCGTGGGCTTCATAAGCGATTCTAGCCATTGGTTCGGTCTGCGTACCCCATTCCATTGCCGCATTGGTAAACGACTCTCCTGGCTCGTTTGTGAGCCTTTGGACTACCAATTCTGTGCGGTAATCTTCTCTAGTGGCAGCCTCGCCCGATTTTCCTTTAGCCATGACATCAGCAATACGACTAGCGGTAACTTTGCCTAGCCTAATTGCCAACCATTCTGGCGATCCTTGCTCAATCATTTGACCGCCTCTAGCAACTCTTTTGCTAATTCATTGGTTCGTACTGCCGCCTGTTGCGCTGCCTCTGCATTGCCTTTCAGCTCATAGTTATAGAAACTTCTAAGGGTTTTGACAATATCTATATATACTTCTGAATAATCTCTCATTCTTTATCTTCCATTGATTCGTTGGTTGGCTGGGTTATAAATGGTACATCAGAAAGCTCATCCATTTCCCACTTTTTAGCAAACTCAGCAGACATGGCATCTATCGCAGCGTTCCATCCCAGCGCAAAGTATTCCTGCGGATGGTACGGAATCTTCTCTAGGTTATTGAAAGCCTCTAGGCAATGTTTGTTTATCATTTTTTCTTCCATTTATAAATAACGCTACTGGTCTTTACCTCTGGAACAATGTCCTCAATAGACTGGTTGCAAATCGCACGAAAGTCAGCCCACTTCTTTTTGTAGAACTCTTGCTCACTAGCCGGAACATAATTGTAGAGTTTTGCCCAGCGAATCGTAATGTCTGTTCCTGATTTTGTGTACACATAATTATTTTGCACTTTTCTTCCCCTTATATTTTTGTTCTGCAGATCTTTTTAAACACACTCCACATCTCCATCTTTTAACTGGCCCAGTCTTTACCAACTTAAAATCACTAGCTGGTCTTTCCACCTGGCAACTAGCACACCACTTCCGTTCCACCATCCCATCCTTCCTTTAAATATCCATATTCTGAAGCATCGCATACGGCTCTCAAATCGGAACACACATCGCACTTGTCCACCCATATTCGGTACTGGTGGTCTTTTGGTCTGTGTGTCCCCCATTTTTTTCCACATTCTGAACATACATTATCAGGTTGCTGTTGCGCTAGTTTCATTTAGCATCACCTTCATTTGCTCGTAAGCTGCAACTAATTTTCCCTGCTCGGCCTTATTTTTGTTGAATTTAGGGTAAGATAGAGCGTAGGCGGTTCGGAGTTCGGCAGGGCTTTCTGCTGCCTGCAAATTGCCAATGTAGTAATCTACCGGCAACTCTGGCTTTGTAGTTAATGGCTCAGACGAATCCAGCGCATCGTGTTCTACAATCTCCATTGCCGTAACCCATAAATACCTACGCTGATAGGTTTCTACAGCTCCGATGTTTTGGACTTCATGGCAGCCCTTCAAAGTCGCAGATCCCATTGGGCTAGTGATAACAATTTGACTCTTATCATCTATATCTACAATGGTTAATGTTGCGTACTCAGCCGTATAAGAAACCACACCGCACAAATTTAAGTTTCTAAATATATCTTGAACTGCTGGCAAAAAGTCACCAAGTTCAAAGTAGCGATACCCAGCAAACTTGTTATGGCCTGACTTGCTAAGTTCGGTGTTTTGCAAGCTAATTCTTGCTTCGTTTAATTTTGCATATACTGACATAGTTTTCCCCTTCACTTGGTTAAATAATATTCTGCAACAGCTTCTTGGTACTCAAAGGACAGATAGTATAACTTCCTGCCTAACTTCTCCCAGTCTTTCTTTTCAATGCAATCACGCAAGAAAGCCTGTAGGTCGGGATCATTACACTTTTGCTGTAGAGCCTCGCCCCACTTGAATATATCGGATGGGTCGTACTCTGGATCGTTCTTAACGGTATCGTAGATGCGCTCTTGCAGATCCAAGCTGTAATCGTCATCTGCTGGTTCGTAGTAGTTGTCGTTGTTCATAGCGCACCTACACGGAAGCCATAAACTACGGCTACAAAGAATACAATTACTGCCCCAAATATGCCGCCTAAAATAATGTCTTTCATTTCATACTCCTTCACGAGTGATTAATCTGTACTGCATGAATCCATACTAATCTACAAATGTAGAGATTTGCAAAGTATTTTTACTAGGGACAAACCCTAGTGTTGCTTTTACGCACTTTGTTGTTTTTTTGTAACGGTGTAGAATAAAACTCTACATAGGAGAAACCATGACTGCATTTGAAAAACTAATGGGCGAATTTGGATCAATCAAGAATCTATGCCAAGTATTAGGGGTTAAGTATGTAACCGCTTATGCCTGGAAGATGCGCAATGGCATCCCTGCCAAATGGCATCAAAAAATCATAGAAGCCTCGGAAGGCCGCTTAACAGAGCAAGACCTTGGTTAAAAGTGCCTAACAAAGTCCTTGTGGTTAGCTTCCCTAAAGGCCTTTGCTGCGTTTATAGCATCTTCTTTATGCACAAAAATGCCTAAATAATGATTTTTTCCATAAAGCGTAGATTGAGCCAGCCATTTATTTAGCTCTTTTTTAAAAGACACGCCTTTGTAACCAGAGGTGTTGTCTTTTCTTAATTTTGTATTGCATAAATTTTGTTGATGGGTTGCTTCTCTTAAATTTTCTATGTTGTTGTTTCGTGGATTTCCGTCTATATGGTCTATATATTTTGGCAAATATCCATGATGAAGTAGGAAAATTAACCTATGTGCTTTGTAATTTTTTTGTTTAAATTCAATAGTTCTACAGCGATCTCCTTCCCACCCAGCTAAGGCATTTTGCTTTGTGCCCTTGCATGAATTTTTCCAATAGAGATTGCCGTTTTTGTAATAAAACGATTGTTTTAATTGCTCAAGCAATAATGTAGAATCAAAAGTAGCCATTGTTGTATCCTTATCCAATGATGGTTAGAGCCAGTTTAGAACTGCAATTCTTAGCTGGCTCGTTAATTATAAACCACTTTTAAACAAAAATGACATCTCTTAATCAAAGAACAATAGCTATTTTTAAAGATCGTGGCTACTTGTGCGACACGGTGGAATCCTACAATAGCTTCACCAGGCGCAAAAAAGACCTTTTTACAATTTTTGATGTGCTTGCTGTCGGCAACAAAGAAACTATAGGTATACAAATTACAAGCAAAAGTAATATGTCATCACGAATAAGAAAAATTCAAGAAAGCGAAGCTCTACCTTATCTTTTAAACGCAGGCTGGCGAATTATTGTGATTGGGTTTTTTAAGCAGCCTAATGGAAGATACGCTTGCAAAGAGTTTGAGTTCTGATGTAAGATACCAATTCCTATGTTGGAGGCTCTAACGACATACCAGCGACATAGGGATACAGCGCTACTGGGGGTAAAGGATGAAACAGCGCAATATAGGTGGCGAAGTTAGTGCCTATTCCTTGAACGACTGACGGGTTCTGTGGCTCCAGTAAGCAGATGAAGGCGAATCTAGGTAGGCTAGGTTCGTTCACCAGAAAGCAGTAACCTTTATACTACTAAGTCTTATTAAAGACTTTGTTAGTTATGTATCTCATTAAATACAAAAACGCAGTTAATGTGCAGAATAAGTGACATTTTTTACCTTTCAAACACAATTATTGACATTATTCTGGTAAAAGCTCTGGAATACGCAGATTTATTGACCGTCAAACCTTTTTTTACAAAATGCCCCGATCAGTAACTTTTGTGTAATTTACGCAACTTTTTCTTACATTTTTCCCGATCAGGAAACTTTTTAATTTGCAAAAATGTGACATTGCTATGCGAAATGTATATACATTGTCTATACAAAAATAACGCTTGCACAAATGTAGATTTGTAGATTAGTATTTAATTTATGAAAAAAATACGAGCATCTACAGACGGCTTATGCGCTCAAGCCACATTCTGCTACCCTTCCTGGGGAAACAAAGAGCTGCGAAAAAAATGGCTTCAAGACCGCACATTGCTTAGAGGTATTCTGAATGAGGGCGAGATCATACTTACCCCAGTTCAAATTCTTACAGACCCAAAAAATAAAACACTAATGATGGACAGCGTTACTGGCAGCCTATATCGGGATGACGGATCTTGCTATACATCAGACAAATTAAAGTTAATCGGTATTCGTTCTGAAAACGACTTAGACAAAATATTGTTAAGTATGAAGGCCATAAAAGCATTAGGAGGAGCAAGTGCCAATTGAGTTTATTCCGTTTGCTGGGGAAGTAGAGATCGGCAAAACCGCTATGGAATTAGCGGATGAGTTAGAAAGCGCATTGCAGTTTAGTAATGCTATTTATGCGTTAGTAGAAGCAGCAGAGATGCTAAGAGCGCAAGAGTTAAAAATCCGTGATATGCAGATGCGGCTAGATAGCCTTACTGTGTACACAAATTATGGGAGTCACTAATGAGTTTATGGCAAGCAGCAAACGACATAGAGGAACTATCATACAAACTGGCTAATGTGCGAGATATGGTTGAGCTGGTAGCAGAAGATGTAGATAGTCCGTATAGCGGTGCATTATGGGCCATTAAGGATATGATCGAGCATATTGAGGACAAGGTTGCTAAGCAAGCCGATGCGCTTATGGAGTTGCATAGAGAAACATTAAAACCTAAAAAGGTAAAGAAATGAGCTTTACCATATACGAGCCTGGCGGTCAGATGTTTATCCAATGGTTTTCTAGCATAGACTTGCTGATTGCAAGCATGGTAAAAAACCCACAAAACATATATTACAGAAACTAAATGCAAACACTAAAGTGGACTGGCACTACCCTTTGCTTGCTAGGCATATTGCTGACTGCGCTAAACATCTACCCAGCTAACATCCTTATAGGATTTATAGGATCTGGCTTATGGGCTGCGGCTGGGTACGCTCAAGACGATATGGCCTTGTTTACAGTAGAGATCGTAGCTGTTGCTTTTTACTTTGCAGGCATAGTATTATTTGTAACCGGTGAACTTACTAAGTGGGGACTTTTATGAGTTTTGATGAGTTGTGGTCTTTAAAGTTTTCTTGTTTGCTGTTAAAATAAACAAAACCCCAAAGGTTCTGACAAACCAATGGGGCTTCTAACCACCACAATATAGAGGTATTGCTATGGCTGCTAAAGATTTTACATTATTAGAAATAAATTTACACGAACTCTTTGAATACAAAGAGGGTAATTTATTTTGGAAAATTTCTAAACCAGGAATAAAAAAGAAATTAGCTGGAGGGCTAAACAGCCACGGTTACCACAAAACTCGCATAAATGGAAAAACATATTGCACTCATAGAATAATTTTTTTAATGCATTATGGTTTTTTGCCTAAAGTTGTAGACCACATAGATTGCAACAAATCAAATAATTTGATGAATAACTTAAGGGCTGCAGACCAATCTAAAAATGTTTTTAATACAAAAAAAA
>Ga0247722_10000435_pt1 | contig 25875 bp, 29 predicted proteins | sample MSEWelMarce3H_FC_FD_189094 | JGI IMG/M metagenome (GOLD analysis project Ga0247722, IMG submission 189094) | Subsurface sediment microbial communities from gas well in West Virginia, United States - MSEEL Well Study Marcellus 3H_FC | ecosystem: Environmental > Terrestrial > Deep subsurface >... | reverse complement strand
GAGATTAAATGCAAAGTCCGGAGATGAACCTAAGAATTGAGATGTTTGGTAACCTTATCGAAGATCTTAATTATTGGCATAACTGCTGTGATAATGAGGAAGGCGATGAAGAACTCCAGTATTGTGAACAGATGTTTGTAGACGTTCTATCGTCGGTTAAAGAGATGAGAGAGATTTTGCTATTAGATTTTGAGGAGTATTTTAATGATTGTAAACTTAATGAAGTCCCTGTTGACCTCGGTTACTGGAGGGTCAAAAAACAACTCGAAGACTCAACCTTTGAACTCATCAAATCTTAAAGAAGATGAAGGGTATTACATCTGGAAGAAAGGCGAGTCTATAGTATTGTCTAAGTACTTCAATACAAAGGAATTTACTTGCCGTTGTAATTTTCCGGATTGTCCAAAACAAAGAATATCAAAAACTCTAATTACAAGATTAGACAATATTAGATCTGAAGTTAATCTCCCCCTAGTTATAACTTCTGGATTTCGTTGTGTAAAGTATCAAGCATTTCTTCGGGCTGCGGGAGTTAATTCTGTCGTGGCCAAGAAATCAACCCATGAGCTGGGAGATGCAGCGGACATAGTTCCATCAAATGGGAAGATGGATGGGTTTGAAACTATCTGCGCTAAACAATTTGACTCGATAGGGGTAGCTAGTAATTTTCTGCATGTTGACACGAGAATTGGTAAAAGACGATGGAAATATTAATGATTAAATTAACAACTACTTATGAGACAAGTACAACTCCGATAATGTCTAGTGACATAATTTTTAACGCGGCTAACGGAACATCTCAATTTTTTAACAAGGTAATAAAATGCGCCTAACCTATGGAAACATCGTGAGGGTCGTGTACCTCGTTTTGTTCATAATTTCATCCATCGTTGGACTCGCTCATTATCACACAAATGCAGTCGTTATTTCAGCACTATGTCTAGTAGGATTTATTGCGTTTGATATCATTTGTTACTTCAGAAAAAAAATAGAACCAGTTATTATTCCAGATATTAATCCAGAGTTAAAAAGACTTCTGGAAAAACAAGAAGCTATGGAAACTAAGTTTAATACAATAGCAAGTGAAGCTGGACTAGCGAAGTTGGCATCAACACTTAGGAGATAAATATGTCTAATGATTCTATTGATAAACTAGCTGAGCAATACACTGAAACAGAATCAGACACCAAGGCTTATCAAAAAGCACAAGCTTCTACTATTATTTCTCAGACAAAAGAAATTAATATCCTAAGAAAACAACGTGAACAACTTGAGGCACAGATTGCTCAATTGATCATGGAGAATACACAATTCAAAGCACTTAACCCAACAACTACATTTGATATCTCAGATGAGGAAACCATCTGTGTTGTCCAGATTGCTCTGCTTAAAAACCTAGCAATGCAAAGAGAATTAACTTTAGAGGAATGTAAAAAAACGGAAATCTATTGTAAGGTATTAAAAGATATAAGATCTAAAGTTCTTCCAAGGGATGAAGATAAGATCGATGGCTTAACCAATGACCAACTTCTAGAACTTATGAAGTCGGCGGGTGAAGCTTAATAATGAACCCAAGTATTTCCAAACAAGCAGTTCGACATGAATTATGGAGAAGGGGATTAATCCATTATAAGTTTCACATTGTCCAAAAGGAAATGTTTGAACTTTATAATAAAGCCCCCGATGGATCGACTCTTGTATGGTTGCTTGCCAGACAAACCGGCAAATCATATTGTCTTGGTTTGATTGGAACAATGGCTTGTATCTCGAAACCTAATACAATTGTTAAGTTATTAACAGATACCAAGCTCCATGCTCGTACAATATTTGAACCGATCTTTAGAGAAATATTTGAAGACTGTCCGGAAGATTTAAAACCTGAATATATCGCATCTAGTTTTGTGTACATATTTAAAAATGGCAGTCAGATTCAAATGGCTGGCTCTGATGGTAACTCAGCAGAAAGACTCAGGGGACAGAAATCAGATTTGATTTTAGTCGACGAAGCCGGATTTTGTGATAAACTAGATTACAACGTTAAGTCAGTTCTATTTCCAACTACGACACATACAGGTGGTAAAATCATTCTTGCTTCTACCCCACCAGCTGAACCTGACCATGAGTTTGTCGGATTTATTGAAGAAGCCGAATCGAATCATTTACTTACAAAGAAAACACTTGATGATAATCCATTGCTTACACAGCAACAAAAAGATAATATCGTTTCTAAATTTAAAGGAGGAAGAACTAATTCTCAATTTAGAAGAGAGTATCTTTGTGAAATTGTTAAAGATGAAACGCTATCTGTATTGCCTGAGGTGGACGATGAGCTAATTTCTCAGATAGTAAAGGACCATCCTATTCCTCCGTTTTACCACAGATATGTTGCAATGGATATTGGGTTTAAAGATTTAACAGTTGTATTGTTTGGCTATTATGATTTTCGCGAAAACACTATTGTTATTCAAGATGAGATAGTAAGAAATGGTAAACAAATTCATCTCCCTGTATTTACTAAAGAAATTCAAGATAAAGAATCTAGCTTATGGACAAACGATCTTACTAGTGAATTCATTAAACCAGACATAAGAGTTTCAGATGTTAATCCTTTTGTAATACAAGAGATTAGTATTTATTCTAAAAAACATAATTCCCTGCACCCCGTTGATTTTGCTATAGCCAGTAAAAACGATAAGTTAGCGAACCTTAATAAACTCAGGGTAATGCTTGCTAATAAAAAAATTATAATACATCCTAAATGTGAAACGTTAATTCGACATCTTAAACATTGTAAGTGGAAAGATAAATCATCTAAAGATGAATTTGCTAGATCACAAGATGATGGACATTATGATGGAGTAGATGCTTTATTGTATTTTAGCAGAGCTGTTAATTATAATAAAAACCCCTACCCATCAACTTATGGATATGATACAAGAAACCTGTACGTAAATAATACCGAAAAGTTTTCAAGCCAAACCCCTCAAGATATATATAAACAAATTTTTGGTTCCAATCCTAAACGTAAGTAGTATTTAACAACTAGAAATAGAAACAACCAACAAGGGATAGTATGTTAAAAAAACTAAAAATTCTAAGCGTTTGCGTAGCTTGTACTGCTTTTTTTATTTTTGCAATTGTGGCTCAACCGGAAGCACATAATGCATATTTAAGATGGGAAGTTGGAGAGTCAGTAGTTCAAGTCGTTTCTCCCACTGGTGGAGGCGGAACTGGATTTGCAATTAAATCTAGTTCAGGAGAACATTATATTGTAACAAATAAACATGTTTGTGAAGCAGCAGTTAATGGATGGATGGTTATTAAACAAGATACAGGATTTTCTCCTGTGTTCAAGAAAGTTGTTTACAAAGATAGTCAACATGATCTATGCTTGATTCAAGGTGATAAAAGGTTGAGTCCTCTGACGTTAGGATCACATCCGGATAAAGGCAACTTCCATTACATAGTAGGTCATCCGGGTCTTCGTCAACTCACTGTTTCTAAAGGAGAATACATCGGATACGGAATAGTTAAATTACTTGATAATGTACAACAGCGATCTCAGTGTAGGGGTGTTGTTCTTGAATTAAATGTTATGCAACAAATTTTGTATGGTATTGAATTTGCTTGTATTAGATCTTATAAATCATATTCTTCTACAGCAGTGGCTTATGGTGGCAATTCAGGATCTCCTGTTGTGAATAAATATGGTAATGTTATTGGCGTACTATTTGCTGGAAGTACTCAACAAGAACGTGATAATTATATTGTTCCTCTCGCTGAACTTAATCGTGTTTTAAATAAATTCTAAGGATAAAAAATGGCTGCTGATGAATTTTCAAACTCAGATGATAATCGATATTTTGCTGCAAGAGAACCAGAAAAAACAGCAACGGCTTTACTACATAAAGGTAGAACTTTCTTTAATATTTTAGAAAGTAACCAATATTTATTTAAACTTCAAGATATGTTTAGATATTATTATGGTAACTTTGATAGTCGTATTAACTCACATGAGATTTCTTTTACAGGTGAACAGGGAGAGTTAGTTCGTCTTCCTGTGAATCTTTTTCGTAACTTAGCTCGTCATATCCATAGTATGATTACTGCAAACCGTCCCACTCTAGAAGCTAGATCAATCAACTCTGACTATAAATCATTATCGCAAACATATCTAGCCAATGGCATTCTCGATTATTATATGAGAGAAAAAGGACTAGAAGAAGTAGTTGCTGATGCAGCAGAGATGGCTATTGTTCTTGGTAGTGCTTATGTTAAGATGGAATGGAACGCTATGTCTGGAGAAATGCATGACGTTGACCCAGATACTGACGAACCAACTTATGAAGGTGAACTAGAGTTCAGTCTACTGTCACCACTTGATGTTGTGGTCGATGGGACTAAAGAAAATTGGAATTCAAATGAATGGGTTATGACTCGCTCATTTGTAAATCGATATAACCTAATTGCTAAATATCCGGAAAAATCCGAAGATATAATGAGGATGGAAACTAAAAATGGTTGGAACAATCATAGATTATCTTTATTCTCCAATGATGACACTGACGACATATCTGTATACGAGTTTTTTCATAGGAAGACCGAGGCTATGCCAAATGGTAGATATTTGTTATTCCTTTCTGGTGACATCGTTCTCCTAGATCTTCCAATGCCTTATAGATCTATTCCAGTGTTTAGACTTGTTCCAAATGCTATCATGGGAACTCCATATGGATACACTGATATGTATGACGTGTTCCCAATGCAAGAAGCATTGAACTCTTTATATTCTGCAGTAATGACAAATCAAAACGCATTTAACGTTCAAAATTTATATGTTCCTAGAGGAGCTGATATTAGTTTGTCTCAGCTCGAAGGTGGATTAAATATTGTAGAAGGAAATGCTAAACCAGAACCATTACAATTAACAGCTACATCACCTGAAACCTTCAATTTTATTAACATGATATCTTCTGCTATGGATCAACAAGTTGGAGTTAGTTCGGTAACAAAAGGTGCTCCTGAAGCATCCCTTCGTTCAGGTAACGCCCTTGCTCTAGTTCAATCAATGTCCCTACAGTTTCAATCTCCATTTCAAAAAAACTATGTTAAATTTTTAGAGAAAATTGGAACTACTCTTTTAGATATTTTAAAAGACTACGCGACAACGCCTAAACTGGTAACTCTTGTTGGTAAAAACAAAAAACCTTTACTAAAAGAATTTACTGGAGATATGATCGGTGATATTAAAAGAGTTATTGTAGACGTAGGAAATCCTCTATCTAGAACAACTGCCGGTCGTCTTGAGATTGCAAATAACCTTATGCAACAAGGTCTAATTAAAGATCCTCGTGAATATTTTATGGTACTTGAAACTGGATCATTGGATACATTAATCGAAGGAACTATGTCTGATATTATGCTTATTCATAGTGAGAATGAATGGCTAATGGAAGGTAAAGATGTGTATGCTGATCCTTTGGATTTACATGCATTACATATTAAAGAACATAGATCAGTAATTAGTGATCCTGAATTACGTAGAGACCCAGAGTTATCTCGTAAAGTACATGATCATATCCAAGAACATATCGATATGCTTAGTCAAGTTCGTCCAGATCTTTTACAGATCATTGGAGAACAACCATTGCAACCAGCTCAAGCTCCTCAGGCTGGGGGGCAACTTCCTCCCGGTCCAGTTCAAGCTCAACAAGCTGAGGGTGGGCAGGAACCTAATATTGCTCCTCTAGATGCAAATCAAATGGGACCTCAAGCATCTGCTGCTAATCAATTACCGGGACAACCGACAGTTCCAGCTGAATTATTACCAAACCCAGGTTTAGAACCAAGGGCTAAGTAATGACTTATAAAGAATGGCTAGATTATCAATCTAAATTACAAAAACGAGATGTATCTCAAGATGAAGAAAACTATGATCTACAAAGTTATTACAATAGTTTAAAAGCAAACCCGGGAGAACCGGGTAAGTTTGATCCAGCTGCTAGTTCAGGTCATTTACCAGATACATTTAAAAAACCTAACCATCCTACCTTTTCAAAAGACTCGATGTATTCGATACCGGGAATTCAAGAAGGCGGAGAATGGAATAAAGACTTCTCAGAGTACACTCCATCAGATGTAAATATGAGAAATAAAGGGTTGAAGGGTTTAGATAATTACTTTGAAGAAGTTGAACCTAATGTTAAATTAAATTTACCAAAAACTGAAAAGTTTTCAAAACTTAGAAAAAAGATTAAAAAATAATGTGGGATAAACTATTAAGATTATTCAATAATCAACAAGAACTATCAGAACAAGAGTTACTTGACCAACAATTATCAGAAGAATCAATTAACCAAGAAGAAGTAATTGATCCTAGTGCTATATCTGATCACGATAGTCATGGTTATCATAGTCATCTTCCCGGAAAATCAAACTTAATAGGCTTTGATTATTTAAAGAAAAAAGACACAGAACTTAAGCCTATTAAAAAATTTATAAATTTAGCCCATCTATTAAGAGGAACTTACAAATGAGCGATAAGCTAAGTAAACTTTCAAAAATGATCCAAGGTCGAAAAAAATCATATGTTGAAAAAACTCCTGAGGATGTATATAGGCAAGTAGCTGGTGAGTTTGATCAATTTGATCCGGAAGATATTGCCCAGATTGGCGGAGTAGAATCTCAACATGGTAAGTATAATAAACCCTTGAGAGGCGGATCTGCTACAGGATTATTCCAATTTCAACCTAAAACTGCTGAGTATTTACAGCCAGGAAGTTCAGAATCTTTAGAAAATCCTAGTACTCAGGCAGAATTAATGACCAAGTATCTAGAAAAGAATAAAGCTCAAACTCCAGAAGAAGCCTATGCTATGCACAATCTAGGTCCTACAGGTTCTAGACGGTTCCTAGAAGCTTCTGATAATACCTCAATTGCTAAAATCATCCCAAAACGTGTAATTAGGGCAAATCCTGGTCTTTACAATGTTAAAACAGTAGGTGAAGCCAAGGCTAGAATTAGAAATAAGCTAGCTGCCGGTGAAGAAAGTGCTGAAATGACTCCTTCTATGTTAGATTTTTTTAAAAAAGAGTAAATATGATTAAAAAATTTGGAAAAATCTATAAAGTATTGTCAAAAAAGGGTAAAAACCTAGGAACATCATCATCCAAAGCGTCTGCAGAGAAAAGATTGAAGCAAATTGAATTTTTCAAACACAAAAAAAAGAAATAATTTTTAAAATTTAAGCAATTTTGGTATTTAATTATAAGGGGTTAAATATTAACAACTTTATTTATGTATAATTACCCGAGGTGGTTATAAATATTTGAAATTACATAAAATATATGTAGTTTGAGGAAAAACCATGACCCAACGACATCGTCCTTCCAAATTAGATGCCAATCAAGTACTTAAAGGTGCATTCGATGATGAAACACAAAGACTCCGAGTTGATTCAGCTGCTACTATTCTAAATGCTGATGTTGATATTACATTAACCGCAGAGGACGACACTGTTTCTATTGGAGACTTTAGCTCTGGAGCCAAGTTAAAAATAAATCCCAATGGGTCTATAAATATAGCGGCTCAGTCTGGGGCTGCCACAGAGGGCAAACAAGACGTTTCTAACGTTTACCTAGGAAATATAAATCAAAATATTGGAACAGTAAATGAAAATATTGGGACAGTAAATCAAGGACTTGGAACCGTGAATCAAAATCTAGGCGTTGTAACTCAAGGGTTGGATACTGTTAGTGAAAATCTAGGAACAGTAAATCAAACGATTGGTAACATATTTAATCCGTTTGCTCCTCCTAAAGATTGTGACAGTATCTCAGTCGATGATACCGAACTTGATATAGATGTCGTATATTATAGAAAAAACGGGTTATTAGGAATAGTATTAAAAACCGTAAAAATAACATATAAAGATGCAACAAAAAAAGACATTAAATTTTTGGAATTATTATGATAGTATTTGATTTTTTAACTGGACAGCTTAAATTTGTCCAACCTTCTAGCCCTGATGCAGATTCTTCAAATGGATTTGTTGATTTTGGAGATCGTCAAGGTGGCGATATTACATTGGACACAGGCGATAGAATGAATACAGACGCTTTAATTGATTTACAATCTAGAGTTTAATTAAAAATGGCAATTTTTCGTGTCCCAAAAATAACAACTACTGATAGATCTCAACTTGTCTTGAGCGAATCAGAAATTGTTTATGACAAGGATACAGCGTCTTTTTTTGGTGGAGATGATTCCACTGTAGGCGGATTTGAGATAGGAAAAAATGCAGGATTGAAAGTAAAAACAGAAATGCTTGTGATGACACAAGCAATCATTGATAATAAAAGTTTGTCTCTACAAAAACAACCCACAAACCCAAACGACATTTTATTCTTGCCCGAAGGAGGAATCAGGCAGAATTACGGAACAGAGTTTACTCTTAGTCAAAATGTTATAAATTGGGAAAATTTAGGTTTAGATGGATTTTTAGAAGTTAATGATGTTATTAACATAACATATTACTACTATTAAGGGGGAGTAACATGGCTCAGCAAATTAAAAAGAAGTTTATCCAGAACGACGCAGTCGATGGACAAAAAATCAAACTTCAAAAAGACCAATCAATTCGTGGTCAGAAACAGGATGGATCAGAAGTCGAATTATTAAAAATGGATGGTAGCGATAAGCTAGTATCTGGTGGACAAGAGCTTGCTTTTAAAGAAGTTGTAGACGCTCAGGTTTCAGAACTACAAGGTAAACTTGATTCTGAAGAAGCTTCTCGTATTTCTGGGGATGAAGATCTTCAATCTAAATTAGACGCTGAACAATCAGCTCGTCTTGAGGAAGATTCTTCTATTTTGGAATCACTTGAAGAAGAAATAAGCAATAGAGAATCTGAAATTGTTAGAGTTTCTGGTTTATTGAGTGATGAAGAACAACAGCGCATTGCTGCTGACGCAAGCCTTCAGTCTCAAGTTGATACAGAAAAAGGTCGTATTGACGCTATTCTTTTAGCTTCAGATGCAGACAAAGACACCTTTGCTGAAATCGTTCAATTGATTAATTCTGTTGATACTGAGAATGATTCTGCATTTGCTTCTTATGTTCTTTCTAATAATGCAGCTTTAGCTTCTGAAGCTTCTGCTCGTGAGCAAGGTGATGAAGATCTTCAGTCTAACATTGACGCTGAAGAATCTCGTGCTTATGCTGAAGAATCTCGCATTGAGTCTAAATTTGAGGATATGATGGCTTCTGAAGAAGCTGCTCGTATTGCTGCTGATTCTGCTGAACAAGCTCGTGCTATGGGCATTGAATCTAGCTTACAATCTCAGATTACTCAAGAAGTTTCTGATAGACAATCTGCTGTTTCTAGCGAAGCATCTGCTCGTCAATCTGCTGATTCTTCTCTTCAATCTCAGATTACTCAAGAAGTTTCTGATCGTCAAGCTGCTGATTCTGTATTAACTTCATCTATTAGTTCTGAAGTTTCTGCTCGTCAAGCTGCTGATTCAGATCTTCAAGCTCAACACGATGATCTTGATGGTTATGCTCAAGATATCCGTTCTGATGTTGATGATTTAGATGGTTATGCTCAAGACATTCGTTCTGATTTAGATCAGGAAATTGTTGATAGAGCTGCGGCGGTCTCTGCTGAAGCTTCTGCTAGACAATCTGCTGATTCTAGCTTACAATCTAGTCTGAGTTCAGAAGTTAGTCGTGCTCAATCTGCTGAGTCTACTGAGCAAGCTGCTCGTATTGCAGGAGATGCTTCTTTACAAAGCTCTTTAGATTCTGAAATTTCTTCTAGACAATCAGCTGATTCTCAACTTCAGTCTAATATTGATTCAGAACAAGCTGCTCGTATTGCTGGGGATTCTTCTACTTTACAATCTTCTAAAGATTATACAGATGGAAAAATCTCTCTTGTAATGAGTAATTTGGATACGGAAGCTCTAGATTCATTAGTTGAAATTGTTACAGCTTTCCAAAATGCCGACGGTGATTTGAACGATACAATTTCTAGTTTATCTTCTGCTGCTTCTTCTGCACTTGCTGCTGAGCAAGCTGCTAGAATTTCTGGAGATGAGTCACTTCAATCAAATCTTGATGCTGAATCTGATCGTGCTATGTCTAAAGAATCTGAATTAGAAGATTCTATTGATTCTGAACAGTCTAGAGCTATGGACGCTGAGAGTTTGATTCAATCGAATCTCGATGCTTATTCTCTTCAGAATGACATTAATCTCAATTCTATCCATGAGCAAATGCAAATCAATGATGAGCGTGCTGGTGCAGCAGAAGAAGGTCTCCGAACCGAACTTGAAGCTGAAATTGAGCGCGCAATGGCTGCTGAGCAAGGTCTTGAAGACAACAAAATGAATCGCGGCGGTGATTCAGTAGAAGGTGAATACTTCTTTGATGATGGTGAGGGTGTTGTCTCTTCTATTTTGGGAACTGGATTTAAGGTTGAACAAGATCTTGGATATAAAGTTCTTAAAACTGAAATTAAGTCAGATAGAATTAACTTTAGCTCTCAGAATGGTAGCTTAGTTGTTTCTGGTGATCAGATTGCTCTTTCTCACATTGTTCCAGAAGCATCAGGACTTCCTGAAGCTGGCTTTGATGTATTTGTTGGTACTGACAACAATACTATGCGTATGGGACAATTTTATAACTATGAAGGCGTAACACAGCCTTATCTTCCTGTTGAAGGACATGAGTTTACTGTTAAAGCTTATGTTGATCAGCAAGATTCAGCATTGTCTGACAGAATTACAGCTCTTGAAGTTCAAACTGATGGTCCTTACTTTCAAAAACAAAAGTTTGTTATTGACGAAACTTCTGAGTTAAGTTCTGTTGAGCTTTCTCATGAGTGTATGGAAAATTCACTTACTGTTTGTGTTGGTCGCTTGATGGTTCATAAAGATGAAGATTACTCTGTTTCTGTTGTTGGCGGTAAATCCGTTCTGACATGGATGGGTGATTTTGCTCAAGGTGAATCTGAAGGTATCGAAGAAGGCGATGTAATTTTTGTTACATTCGCTAGAGAAGTTTAATATATTTTAATGGAGGGGAGAAATCCCCTCTTTTTACTTTTTTAAGGAGACATAAATGTCTACATTTTATGTGCGGAAAAACGGGTCGGGAACGCACACGACCATTCAAAGTGCTTTTGTTCAAGCAGTATCTGGTGACACGATTGATATAGAGTCTGGAGTTTTTGAGGAGAATGTTGATTTTTATAAATCAGGAATTACTCTAAAAGGTGCTGGAAAAGATCAAACTGAAATTAAAGGTCTACAAGAGGTAGCCGTAACTAAAACTGCATCATGGTTGCTTGGTGCAACATCTTTATCGTTCCCGGGTGGTACTTCCGGTTTTATGGTTGGAAGATTCCTATCAGGTGTTGGTTTGGCGACAAACACTAGGATTACGTCAGTTTCTCCTACGTCTATTACGCTTTCAGCAGCAGCTACTGTTGCTAAAACAAACCAAACCGTAGTTATGACTTTGATTCCTTCAACTATCGTTGTTCGTGGTGCAAACCATGTAATTCAGGATTTAAAGATCACTGCTCCTCAAGCACTAGAATCAAGATGCCTTGCAGATAACGCTGCTATCTTTTTTAGAAACACTGGTAATGGTGAGGTTCCTGCCTCTGGTTATATTCTTCAAGACTGTATCATTGAAGCTAGAGGTGAGAGTGCTATTATGACTGATGCTACTTCAGCTATTGGTAACGGCATTATCCGTAGAAATACAATTCAAGGTCAAACCTTTGTTGGCGCATCTGCTGCTCAAGTTCTTTCCTTTGGTACAATGTCGAAGTCTGGTACTGTTTTGTCTGCTAGAACTATTCGCTTTAGCGATATGAGTGGTATTACTGCCCCTCATGCTGGCAACTCACAGGGTAGTGAAATTACTCCCGGTCTTCGCGTTGCTTCTATTAGTGGAGATGTTGTTACTGTTACTGCTAACATTCCTGATGCAGTAAATACTGTCAAAGCGTTCTCTTTTGCTAACGTACAGTTTAACTTTCCAAACGTAGCTAGACAATTAGTAGTTGTCCAAGGTGTGAATACTGCTACTCAGTTTTTGAACAATACTGTAAAAGGAATGACCGGAAGTGGATTCTCTTACAATACGGCAGCAACTATTGATACAGCTAATGCAACTATCACAAGCAATACTTTCAATGGTAGCTTTAAGTATGGTTATGCTCTTAGAGCCAGAGGAGCAGGGGCAAGCGTTAATAATAACGTAAACTACTCCTTGACTAGTAATCCAAACGCAGGGTATCTTATTGGTCCTACAGGAGCACAAACTTCAGGCATGACCATTGGAACAAATAGCTCAGTTACTAAAGGTATTGTTGCTAGTACACAGGCATCGTCTGGAGAAAAAATCATCTCTGAAATGAGTAAGGAATTGGTATCTGCCCTTTCTAGCGTTTCTTCAGATGCTGCTTTTTCAAGCGTTTCTGACTGGTCAATGGTAAGTTATGTTTTCAAACATAGCGAATCAAGTAAGAGACTCGTTTCTTCATTTAAATCTTTTGATGGATTTAAATCTACGAAACTCAAGTCAGGCATGGCTTCTGGTCAAAAATTTGAATTGCACAAGATCATTGTAAAAAATGCTTCAGGTGTTCTCAAGGTTGTGAAAAGAGCCGATATTCAAGATGCTTCTAGTTTCGATATTACGTTAAAGTAATTAAAAAGTAAAGAAGTGAGTTGTACTAATTTCTCCATTCTTTACTAATCGGTTATTACAAGGACAGGGTGTAAAAGCCCTGTCTTCTATTTAAGGAAAAATATGACAATAATTACAAAATCGTCTCCTATGACGAAAAATTCTCCCATTAGCTTTACTCTTAATAAATCAGCATTAGTATCTGTATCTTCAGTGATGGCAGATGTTGATTTTGCAGAAATGTCAAACTGGAAGAAAGTTTTTTTAAACTATAAAAGTTCAATTAGTAATCAACATCATTTCGTTAGATTCGACGCAACTATGGAGTCTCCAACAGGTGATTTCCTATGTTCGTCTCGTGCTGATGATGTGTTTGAAATTGAATCTATCACTATTAAGGATTTCGATAATGGATTTCTAATAATTCCAGCTAGTGAGCTTACATCAAGTGAGTTTAAAATTGATATGGGAACTGTGGCTCCTCCTAGTGCTTTATATTCAAGAGATTTCTCTTCTCCCAGTACCCCTCTTTCAGGTGAATACTCTACTATTGTAAACAATTTACTAGAGCTTGGTCAGAACAGTTACGAGTTAAGTAATCAACCTATTGTTTATGAAGTTGGTGCTACCTATAAACTTAGAGTTCATATTGACTCTTTTGTAAGTGGATCGATAGCCTACTTTATAGCTAAAATTAGCCCTTTTAGTGGACAAGTCAATGTTATCTGGGAATATGATAATACCGCAGTCGTTAATGCAGTTGGTTCGTATTTGGAAGGTACGTTTGTAGCAACACCTACTATGAATTCAAACTCGTATAAAGTTGAGTTGGCTGCTGCGCCTTCTGGTTCAACAAGTGTATGTATGAAAGTTTCAAAATTTGAAATAATTAAAGTATCAAGCAGTCCTCCGTCTGGTCCTAGTGTAATTTTAGCTGGTAATTATGCAGTTGGTTCAAATCCAATGCAAAACTTAACATCTAGAAGTCCTGCTGAAGGTCAATCGTTTGTTTTATCAAGTCCTGCTTCAGTTACGTCGGTGAAGGTTATGATTTCAAAATATTCAAATCCTAGTAACTTACCTTTAACTGGTACACTGAATATGACGTTGAAAGCATCAGATTATTCAGGCAACGGAGCAGAAGTTGTTAGCTCTAATACTCTTGATTTATCAACACTTGCGACAGCTCAGCCTACCTTAGATGGAGGTGTTATTTGCGAATTTCTATTTGACACTCCTGTTTCATTGCCTTCGGGAACCAATAGTATTAAATACAACTATGCTGGATTGAACGTAGACGGGTCAACTTTTATCCAAGTATGGGGATACTCTCCTACAATAAGTGATGGTTTTGCTTATAGTTATGGTGGTCAAATCGCCCATGTTGATTTCTGGTTTCAGATACTAGGTAATTAAATTATAAGGACAGGGTGTAAAAACCCTGTCCTTTATTGGAATATTTTATTATGAAAATTCGCTTAAGTGACCCTAACATTATTTCTAATAATACTCAAAAAAAAAGCAAAATAGTTGCAACAAAAAAACGCAAACATCTCTATAAGAAACTATTAATCATTTCTTTTTTATTGAATATAATCCTAATTAGTCTAAAATTTCTATAAAATAACAACTACATCATATAAACCCATCCAATTACGGACGGTTAGCTTATTCCCTACAATTTGCGGGAAAAAGGAAATATATGTTTAAACGTTACGAGTTACGTAGTGAAGCTGGCGAGGCTGATTCAGGTGGATCTCTAGAATCTTCCGAATCATCAGATGCGGGAATAGACCAATCTGAACAAGAAATTGCACAAGAATTAACTCCACTCGAAGTTAAAAAAATCAAAAAATTAAAACTTAAATTCAATGGTAGAGAGTTTGAAGAAGATCTTCCTTTTGAAGTAGACGAGTCTCAAGTCGATTGGCTTACAAAACAACGTCAAAAAGCTATGCTTTCTGATCATAAAGCTAATGAATATAGTCAATTAGAGCGCGAAGTTGGTGCTTTTATTCAAGAACTTCGTAAAAATCCTAGAAAAGCATTGTCTAATCCAGCCATTGGGCTAGATATTAAGCAATTTGCAGCAGATATTCTTCAAGAAGAGATTGAACAGGCACAAAAAAGTCCTGAACAAATCAAAGAAGAAGGTCTAATCCGTGAATTAGAAGAACTTAAAGCTGAAAGAGAACGTGAAAAAGAAGAGATGAATAGTCGAGAACTCGAAAGACTTACTGAGCGTGAGTACGAACGTTACGATAATCTAATGTCTAGTGCAATTGAATCATCTGATCTTCCAAAATCTCCTTATGTGGTTAAAAAAATGACTGAATACCTGATGATGGGGATTGAAAATGGGATTGATGTTGAACCAAAAGATATTATTCCTCTAATTAGAGAAGAAATCCAGAATGATATTCAGGAAATGTTCCAAGTGATGCCTGCTGAGGTAATTGAACAGATCTTAGGTAAGTCTAATATGGAAAAACTTCGTAAAAAACGTCTATCCTCTGCTAAAGCTCCAATTCCAGTCAAGTCATCAATGCGAGATGTTGGTGCTCAGAAGAAAGAAGAGAAAAAACAAGAGAAAAAACAAACACTTAAGGAATTTTTTGGTGTCTAATGTCTAAATTTAAGAAACTCAAGAATGTAGTAATGACAAAGAAGGATAAAGATCCTAAAGGCGGCTTAACTGCCGCCGGAAGGTCTAAGTACAACAAGAAAACTGGGTCTAATCTTAAGCCCGGGGTTCGTGGTGCTGCTGATACTCCTGAAAAGATGCGCCGTAAGGGGTCTTTTTTGACTCGTTTCTTTACAAATCCGTCCGGTCCAATGAAAAATGATAAGGGTGAGCCTACACGGCTTGCCCTGTCTGCCGCTGCTTGGGGTGAGCCAGTCCCTCAAGATGCTAGCGATGCTGCAGAATTAGCAGCAAAGGGCCGTAGGTTACTGGAAAGATACGAAAAAAGTAAAAATAAGTAACAAATTTTAACAACTTACATCAAATATAGTTTTGTTTAGCTGGAATGAGTGAGATCGGCTATAAATCAATCTAAACCAAGAAAGATTTAAGCAGTACCAAACCAGGGTAGGATAAATTAAATAATTATTTTAAATTAATAATAAAAAAAGGAATTAATATGTCTATTTCGTATCAAGCTAAAAGTGCTGCTGTATTAGGCAAGCAACTTTCAGTTCAAGAAGTCGTTGTCACGTGTGACGCAGTTACAGCTAAATCTGATGCTCCATCGATCGTTTCAATTGATAATACCACAATTGCTGATACAGTAATTACTCTCGATATTGGCGAGCCAGTTGAAGAGTGTCTTTCTGTACAGGTTTTAGTTCGTTCTACCGGAGCTATTGTTGCTTTGGAAGGCGCTCCATCTCTTGCAGTTGCGAACAAAATATCTGTACAAGTTAACGGAACAGGTCAAACTGCTTTATGTGTTATCGCTAAATATAAAGTTAAAGAATAATTAAATAAAAAGGAATAAAATATGTCTACAAGTAATAAATTTTCAACCGATCAGGTTGGCAATCTAAATGGTTTTTTTAAAGAAGTATATGCTGATAAACTTCAAGAGTTGATTCCAGAAGGTCTCAAACTCGTTAACATGATTAAATTCATTGGTAAAGAGAAGCAAGGTGGGAACTTGTTCCACCAACCAGTTATTCTTGGTATGGAGCACGGTGTTACTTTTGCTTCTTCTGATGATGATGCTTTCAACTTGAACCCACCTGTTGCTGGTGTAATTAAAGATGCTCAAGTTCGTGGTAACCCTATGGTTATGCGTTCACTTCTTGGTTATACTGCTGCTTCTCGTTCAGTTGGTGGAAAAAACGCTTTCATGGATGCTACAAAATATATCGTAGCTAACATGCTTCGTTCTATGTCTAAAAAACTAGAAATTCACCTTCTTTACGGTCAAAAAGGTTATGGAGTTGTTGCTTCTGCTCCATCTAACTCTACTGCTGAAACTGCTAAAACTCTTACAATTAAACCCGCTGAATGGGCACCCGGAATTTGGGCTGGTGGCGAAGGTATGCCAATTGAAATCGTAAGTTCTGCTGGTGTTTCTCGTGGTGAATTTACAATTGCTTCAGTTGATATGGATACTAGATCAGTAAAAGTTACTTCTTCAGCTTTCCAAGCTGGCGTTGATGCTGACGATGTTATTTACCATAAAGGTGCTCGTGGAAATGAATTTGCTGGTATCCATGCAATTCTTTCTAACACTGGTACTCTATTCAATATTAGCGCTAGTTCTTACAATCTTTGGAAAGCAAACTCTTACGATGCTGCTGGTCCTCTTTCTTTCGACAAGATCGCTAAAGCATCTTCTCGTGCAGTAGAAAAGGGTCTAGATAGCAAACTTACTTGTTTTGTTAACCCTAGAGGTTGGTCAGATCTTCTTAATGATCAAGCTGCTCTCCGTATGTATGATCAGTCTTATTCTTCTGCTCAGCTTCAGCAAGGTGCGAAATCACTTAAATTCCATTCTCAGAATGGTGAATTAGAAATCATTCCTTCTATCTATATCAAAGAAGGATATTGTTTCATGTTGGCTATTGATGAATTTATGAGAGTTGGTTCTTCTGACATCAGCTTTAAACGTCCGGGTTACGGAGATGAATTTTTCCGCGATCTTGAAAACTCAGCTGCTTATGAGTTACGTCTATTTACCGATCAAGCCCTATTTTGTATGGCTCCGGGTAAAAACGTACTTGTTACAGGTATTGTAAACAGCGATGACGTTGTCACTCCATAGTTTTAAATAAAGCGTTGATTGTTAGGGGAAACCTTAATTTTTAGTGTTTTTAACGAAAGCCCTGCCGTTCTGGTGGGGCTTTTTTTATTTTAAGTCATTAAATTAACAACTAAATAGGAAGAATACCCACATTCGGAGCTTGGATGTCAGTTAAAATAATCATTAAGGGCACAGCAATTACCCTGCCTTCATCTGGGGCTTCTCCCAATTGGTCCCCAGCAATACTCGAAGCGTTTAAAGCCCTCGCAGATGCCGTAAATGCAATTACCGGCACATACGATGTTGCTCCTCAAGTTCAACCTATCAATGACGATAATCAGGTTATCAATCGACCGATAGATAATTTAAGTTTTCCATCATTAGACGTTCGGGCTGCAACTATTTATTATTCTGTTTATCGTAAAACTGATTTAGATGAAGTTACTGAAGCCGGGACTTTAGAAATCTGTTATAATGATTCCCGTCCAATTAATACGAAATGGGAAATCACTCGAATGGGTGCGGGGGATGCGTCAATTGATTTTAATATTACAGATTTGGGTCAAATTCGTTTTTCCACTACATCATTGAGCGGAAGTAGTCACGAAGGTAAAATTTCTTACAGAGCAATAGCTATACTTAATACTTAATTTTAGGAATCACATGGCATTAAATTTTAAAAAAATATGGAACGGTCTCAAAATTGTAAAGAAATCTCTTGATTTAACTCCTGCTGTCGACGCAAGTGTTGGTGATTTAGAGGTATTATCTGATGGTAAGATTTATTACAGAGACGATTTAACTAGTTCTCCTCTTGTAACAGAAACTCATACTGCAGTATTAGAAAATAAGTCATTTCTTAATACTACATTTGATGCAGAAGGTACTGGTAACACTTTAAGTAACATTAAAAATTCTAATATTAAAGCTGCTGCTGCAATTGATGCTTCAAAAATTGCGAACGGTACAGTATCTAATACAAGTTTTCAATATGTAAGCGGCGTGACATCATCTATTCAATCACAAATCGATTCTAAGGCAAATCAAACCGCTTTAGATACTCACACTTCAGATACATCAAACCCCCATTCTGTTACAAAAGCTCAAGTAGGGCTTTCTAATGTTCCAAATGTTGATGCCACTGATAGAGCGAATCATACAGGAACTCAGTTAGCTTCAACTATTTCCGATTTTAGTGAAGCAGTTGACAATAGAACTTCTAATTTCGTATCCAAGACGGGCGATGTAATGTCTGGGACTCTTAGTGTAAGTGTCCCCGTAGCTGGAACTAGTAATCTTGGATGGCAGGGAGTAACTGCCCAAAGCGCGGATTTTGATCAGAGTGCTGATTATACCATAGATAGTATGTCTATTTATTTAACCGACCCGGGGGTATCTGTCACAAGCACTGTAATCCTCCCCAACCAATTGTCTGTGGTAAACCAAGATACTGTTCTCGGTACTACTTTTAGTGCCAACATACAGTCTGGAAGAATGACCCTAGCCTCTTCGGATGGGATGACTACTAGCCCTACTATTCCTTCATTGCCAGAAGAAGTAACAACAAAAGCATACGTCGATGCGGCTATTGCTGCAGGAGGCGGAGGGTCAGTTGCTGTTAAAGAAGAAGGTTCTACTGTTATTGCAGCAGCAGCTTCATTAAACTTTATAGGAGCAACAGTTACAGTGACAGATGCTGGATCTAGTCAGGCTAATATCACAATAACTAGTTCTGGTGCTGTTCCCTCTCCAACAACATTTTCGTTGTTAGCAAATCAACCAGCTCCTGTAGATGTTACAGCTCTTTCGTATAATCCCGTAACAGACTTAGGATTTATACTTGAATACACTATTTATGCAACTGGGTCACCTTCAGATTTTCCTGTAATAGGACGATTAAGGGGTATATATAACACTACGGGGGGATATTGGGAAACATCAACTGATTATGCTGGCGTGGACGGAGGTTTTACCTTATCTATTACAACACTAGGTCAAGTTCAATATACTTCTGGAGCTAGAGCAGGAACTTTAAACTATATTAAATTAATCACTTACCCTAAATAAAATATAAAATTTTTTCTGGATATTGAAGGAAAATATGTCAAATAATTTTAAAGCAAAAAATGGAATTACGCTTATACCTCAGGATGTGAGTTTAATTTCCTCTCCAGTTGAAGGAGATATAGCGGTCGATTTGGCTGGTAGTTTAAATATATATACAAATGGAGATTGGGTTAAAAGTGAGGTAGTTTCTTCATCCACTGTATTATCGACTGCTGGGTTTAATAGTGTTGGAGATTTTTCTAATAACTCACTTCAACCTTTAATTCCTCAGTTTCCATGGACTTCCCCTGTTAAACTAGCAGATCCCGTTGATCCAATATCAGGAACCGGTTCGGCCGCTTCATGGTCTCCTAATGGAGAATTTCTAGCAATAGGTTCTAACACAACGCCATTTATTACAATCTACCAACGCACCGGCACTACATTTACAAAACTAGCAGACCCAGCTACATTACCAATAGGTACATCTAGAGCTTGTTCATGGTCTCCAGATGGTCAATTTTTAGTTGTAGGTCATAATTCAAGTCCATTTATTACAATCTACCAACGCACCGGCACTACATTTACAAAACTAGCAGACCCAGCTACACTTCCCGTTAGTGCAGTATTTGGACTTTCTTGGTCTCCTAATGGAGAATTGTTAGCTGTATCTCATAGTATAACTCCATTTATTACAATATATCAAAGATCTGGTTCAACATTTACAAAACTAGCAGACCCAGCTGTTTTACCAGCAGGCAATTCACGTGGATGTTCTTTTTCTTCAGATGGTCAATTTCTAGCAATAGCTTCTAATACAACACCATTTATTATAATATACCAACGCACCAACACTACATTTACAAAACTAGCAAACCCAGCTACACTTCCCACTAGTCAAGTTAGTCAATGTTCTTTTTCACCCAATGGAGAATTTTTAGTAACGGCTCATGATGTAACTCCTTTTACCACAATATATCAACGTACAGGCACTACATTTACAAAACTAGCAAATCCTTCATCATTACCCACAAGCGCGGGATCTATTTCGTGGTCCCCTAATGGTGAATTTTTAGCGTTTGGGACTGGATTTTCCCCAGCATATATTGTTATTTACCAACGTACAGGAACTACATTTACTAAATTAGCAAATCCGTCTACTGCACCTACAGGTACTGTAAACTCTTGTGCATGGTCTCCTAATGGAGAATTTCTAGCTTTAGCTCATACTATAACTCCATATATAACAGTATATCAAACCTCGTCTGAAATAGCCAACTCTACTTTTTTATCTATTCCTAAAATACTAAGATCAGGTACATAATATGTCTAAAAATGGATTTAAAACTGAAATATTAACTGTAGATGCAGTCAGTACAACTTCATTATCTCAGCCTGAATTGGGTGATATTATTTTTGATTCTTCAGATAATAAATTAAAAATATATAATAATGGATGGGTTGATTTAGCTCCATCTACCCTTTCCACTGAGACTGTATTTGCAAATTTAAATGATTTTTCCAGAAATTCTCCCACTCAATTAATTCCCCAATTTCCATGGACTTCTCCTGTTAAATTAACAACCCCAATTACAACACCAACATCATCAGGGACTGGGTGTTCCTTTTCTCCTAATGGGGAATTTTTAGCTATATCTCATAATACAACTCCATTTATCACAATATATCAACGCTCAGGCACTACATTTACAAAACTAGCAAATCCAGCTACACTACCAGTTGGTAATGCTGTTGCATGTTCGTGGTCTCCTAATGGAGAATTGTTAGCTGTAGCACATACTACAACTCCATATATTACAATATATCAAAGATCTGGTTCAACATTTACAAAACTATTAAACCCTTCTATATTACCAACAAGTACACCTCGCGATTGTTCTTTTTCTCCTAATGGAGAATTTTTATCTGTGGCTCATGCTCTCCCTCCATATATGACAATATATCAACGCTCAGGCACTACATTTACTAAAATAGCAAATCCGACTATATTACCACCATTAGTCACAAATAGCTGTTCCTGGTCTCCAGATGGTCAATTTTTAGCAGTTACAATAGCATCAACTAGCTCACAAGTCTATATATATCAACGTTCAGGTACGTCTACATTTAATAGAATATCGTCTATTCTTGCAGACTCTTTAGCCTTTGGGTTCGATTCTAGTTGGTCTTCTAATGGAGAATTTTTAACTATTGGAATGGATGTATCTCCTTATATTGCTATTTACCAACGTTCAGGTACTACATTTACTAGATTGTATAACGCAATTACATCAACCGGTTCGACTGGATATGCATGTACTTTTTCATTAGATGGAAAAACTTTAGCGATAGGCCAACTTAATACCCCTTATATTACTGTGTATGAAAGATCAGGTACTACATTCACAAAACTACCCAACGTTACGGCTAATCCTGGAGGAGAAATTAAGGGAATTTCGTTTTCTTTTGACCGTCAATTTTTAGCGATGACCCATACTTCATTTCCGTATATAACAGTATACCAAACTTCTTCTGATATACCTAGTAATCAATTAGGTGTATTAAAAAAAATAAAAAGATCGGGCACATAATATGTCTAAAACTAGTTTTAAAATTAAAGAATCATTAACATTAACAACGACTGAAGCTTCAAATGAAATTAATACATTTGTTGAAACTTTTGAGTCCGGTAGTTTTTTGACCAATTCATGGATTGTTGTAAATAGTAGTGGTTTGCCTAATAAATGGCAAATAGGAACCGCTACTGCTCAAACTGGTTCTTATTCTGCTTATATTTCAAACAATTTAGGCGTTTCAAATGTTTACACATCTACGAGTAGTACTACAGTTGTTTGGTTTTATAGAGATATTTTAATTGCTCCAGATGTTTCATTGTCTTTTTATTATAAACTAATCGGGGAATCAAACTTCGATACAGGAAGAATAATAATAGATCCAAATCGCACCTTGACTCCATCTGCAGGATCAGACATTACAGGCGTCCCATCTGGAGGAATTAATACTTTGTTAATGAATTCATTAAATGTTTGGACTAATAAAACAATCAATTTATCTGCTTATAGTGGAACAACAATTAGAATTATTTTTGGTTGGAAAAATGATACAAGTGGTGGATTACAGCCTCCAATTGCTATCGATAATATAAAAATTGGAAAACCAACGACATATAAATCAGGTCAAATTATAAAAGATATTGATAATTATATAAAATATTATAATGGAACGCAGCTTGTTAGAGTTGGAGTAAACCAAGTTGATGTTGTACTAAGAAACCAATACGATTATGCCGGAAATTCATATACAGAAACAATTCCTCAATTTCCATGGACTTCTCCTATTAAGTTAGCGAATATGACTTCATTGCCGGGAGGTGAAAGTAATGACGTTTCCATGTCTGCAAATGGTGAATATCTTGCGTTATGTACATCAACAACTACTAATTTGTGTATTTATAAAAGAAGTGGCGTTAACTTTATTCCAGCAACCGTAAATGCTCCTCCAAGTGCAACATCTACACTAAGTTCATCTTTTTCTCCTAATGGAAAAATTGTTGCTACTGGATTTGTGGGTTCCCCATATCTAGCACTCTATACTAAACCAGAAGATCCATTATTGAGTGAATTTCAAAATTCAACATTTGTTTCATCTACACCCACTGGTACGGTAAACTCTTGTGCATGGTCTCCTAATGGAGAATTGTTAGTTGCAGCACACAATACAACTCCGTTTATTTCAATATATCAAGTTTCTCCAACTGGATCTAGTGTTACAAAATTAACAGACCCAGTCTCATTACCTACTGGTAACGCAAGAGGAGCATCCTGGTCTCCAAATGGACAATTCCTAGTTATTACTCATGAGGTAGCTCCATATATTACAATATATCAACGCTCAGGTACTACGTTTACTAAGCTAGCCGATCCTAGTATACCTCTTGAGGGAGATTGCTTTAAGTCATCATGGTCAAGTGACGGACAATTTTTAAGTATAGCAATGGATGTATCTCCTTATATTGTTATTTACCAACGTTCAGGTACTACATTTACTAGATTGTCTAACCCTTCTATTTTACCTACAGGAGGGGGGAGGTCGGTGTCGTGGTCTCCAAGTACAAAAATGTTAGCAATTGCACATCTCACAACTCCTTTTATCACAATATATAAGCGCTCAGGCACTACGTTTATTAAACAGGCAGATCCTGCAGTGCTACCAACAGGTAGTGGACGCGGGTGTACTTTTTCTTTTGATGGTCAATTTCTACCTGTTGTACATAGTAATACTCCATATATTACCATATATCAAACCTCTTCTGACATAGAAGATAATTCTATTATAACAATTGTAAATCCAAAATTAGGACAATCATAGGAGAAATATGAAAAAATTTTATTTTAAATTAGATGGCGATATAATACAGGATGTGATTGAATATGAACATCCGGGGTATATTGAAGTTGAATTAGCCGATTCTTGTTTACCAGCAGGAATTAATGCTGGATATTGTAGATTAAATGGTACAATTTATTCAATTGATGAAGAATTAAAAATTAAAATAGAGTCCGTTGAATCTGATAAACCAATATCAGAATAACAACTTAAATAAAAAGGTTATATATGTTACAATTGGCAATATTATTTAGAGCAATGCAATTAGCCTCTCATTCGGCACATAACCATTGTGCTCGAACTGTATTTTTTCAAGATCATGAATTCTTTGGTGGAGTCTATAGTCAAGCTGAAGGTTATTATGATTCTGTTGCGGAAAGAATGATTGGACTTGGGCAAGAAGAACAACTTAAACTTCAATCCGTAATGGCTGGAGTATCTCAAAAATTAGCATCAGCTCCATCTGTTGGAGTTAAGGAAAACAAAGAATTTTTCATATTTCTTCAATCTCAAGCCGAAGAAGCTTGTAAATTATGCGATTCATTATGTAAATCTGGCCAATTATCAGAAGGGACTAAGCAACTAATTGGTGGAATTGCTGATGAATTAGAAGTGTTGAAATATAAAATTTCTAGAAGATTAAAGTAGATATATATGAGTAACCCTAGTATTGTACAAAATGACCTAACTTATGCTCTAGATAAAACAATTCGAGAAATCGGAATAATATCAGCCAATGGTCTTGTAAAAAATGAAGGTAAAGTTCGTTTTATTATTACAGGTTCGGCTAGTTCTAATTTAATTAGAATTACAGCAAGGATAATTGGCCAAGAAGATTGGACGCAGTTAGTTGATTTAACAGGAAATGTTAATCAATTGGTGGATGTTTTTACTTGGGATTTTTTAAGAGTAGAATGTATTGTATATGATGCAACTTCTGATTCAGTAAAATTACAAGCATCTTCATTTAATAGTTCTGCTATCGGAGGAATTGAGGTTCCCGGTGGGGAAATTATTTCTAATTTTGATACTGTGAGTTTTACCTCAAGTGATTCCAGTATTACAATTACAGGAGATCCCTTAACCGGTGAAATTGATTTTATTTCAAGCGTAGCTGGAGGTGTAACATCCGTAAATACTAGAACGGGCGATGTTGTTCTAGATAAAACCGATGTTAATTTAGGAAATGTTGATAATACAAGCGATGCTGACAAACCTATAAGTGACGATACTCAAGCGGCTTTAGATTTAATTACCGATGTTAATTGGACTGGCGATTATGATAACGGGGTAACGTACACTGTTGGTGACGGTGTAATGTATAATGGCGCTTCTTTTAGAATGATTGCAGCAATTGGTGCAGCTGGTTATCCACCAGTGGCTTATCCTGCAAATTGGCTTCAGGTTACAGACTATGTTTCTCCTAATGACATAGGACTTGGTAACGTAGATAATACCAGTGATGCAGATAAGCCTATAAGTGATGACACTCAGGATGCATTAGATCTTAAAGTTGCTAAAGCTGGCGATACAATGTCAGGCCTTTTAGATATCACAGTTACTGGAGCTGCCGCTCTTGAAGCCAATGACATTGTTATTGGTAACCCATGGGGTGCAGGATATTCTGTAATCACAGGTAAGGATGGTTCGACTGATGCTCTGTATATACAGTCGGCAGATCAATTAGGTACGTTTGCTGGAAATTCTTCTAAACCAGTAACAGTTGGTTCAGGTTATACGCAAGGTGCAAATTCTGGAGCTGTTGAGGTTCTTTCAGCTCCGGCAGCAGTAAGCGGGGCTTCTGGTTCTGTTTATATTCATTCGGGAGATACTGTTGGTGCTACTGGGTTTACAACTGTAAAATCTGGTAATTCATCGTCAAGTAGTACAGGTACTGCTGTTTTAAGATCAGGTGATGCTGCGGTAAGCTCAGGTAACACACAAGTTAGATCTGGAAATTCTG
>Ga0247722_10000434_pt1 | contig 25904 bp, 36 predicted proteins | sample MSEWelMarce3H_FC_FD_189094 | JGI IMG/M metagenome (GOLD analysis project Ga0247722, IMG submission 189094) | Subsurface sediment microbial communities from gas well in West Virginia, United States - MSEEL Well Study Marcellus 3H_FC | ecosystem: Environmental > Terrestrial > Deep subsurface >... | reverse complement strand
TCTCAAAATGTCGTCGCTCGCAACTCTTGCCCGCTCATCGCTCAAACAATTCACCACTATTCTCGCCGAAGTCCGCAAGGAACACGGAGACGAACTAAGTGCGGAGGAGTTGGAGACGCTGATGTGGGACAAGATAGTGGCCGGCGCCCCAGAGGGAAAGACGAGCAAAATCCCGTCGACACTGTTGAAGAAGATGAAGATCCAGCTGCCCTACATGCCCGAGATCATCAACTACATTGGTTGCGCAGCGCTCAAACCGTGCGGAGGACTGTATGTCCCGTGCGGAGGTAAGTGTCTCGATGGAATTCAGTATTGTGGAACTTGTATGAAAGCAGGAGCGAAATTTGGCGCGCTACTAGACCGTGGCGCCCCAGGAACTTACACAGACCCGACCGACAAGCGAGAAATATCCTACGGAACATGGCTAGCGAAGAACGAGATAAGTATTGAAGACGTCCACGAAATGCTCCACGAGCAAGGATTCACGTTTCGAATCCCAGAGGAATACCTGACGGTAAACGCGAAACGCGCAGCGCCCCCCAAGCGTCGCCCAGGCCGCCCAGGAGCCGTCAAGAAGACAGTAGTGAATGATGATGGAAGCGAAAGCCCGCAAGGGTCGTCGCTCGACGGATTCGATCACAAGGTAATATTGAAAAAGGGAAACGAAAGCGACGTGTCAGCGCTGTCGGATGACGATGTGCCCGGATTGATTGCGGCCAACATAGCCGAGCGCAAAGCCGAAGCCTTCGAACAAGCCGTTTTTGGAAAAGAAAAGAAGCCCTCGAAGGAGGAGAAGGAACAGGCAAAAGCAGCGAAGGAAGAAGCAAAGAAGCTCAAAGAAGAAGAGAAAGCCGCAGCAAAGAAGCTGAAAGAAGAAGAGAAGAAAGAGAAAGAAGAGAAGCCGAAGAAAGAGAAAGAAGAGAAGGCAGAGAAGCCGAAGAAAGAGAAAGAAGAGAAAGAAGAGAAGCCGAAGAAAGAGAAAGAAGAGAAGCCGAAGAAAGAAGAGAAGCCGAAGAAAGAAGAGAAGCCGAAGGCAAAGAAGGAATCCCCTAAGGCCAAGAAGCCAGAATCCCCAGGCTTAAAGCATGAGGACTCAGAGGACGAAACCGAAGAGATTGTAATCGACGGAGAGGAATATGCCCTGGTTGGAAACAATGTGTTTGACGAGGATGGAACGCTCGTCGGCAAACAAGTCGATGGCAAGATCGAATGGGAAGAGGGACACAAGCGCTAAACACCAATACTGCGCGCACACTAACACAGCACACTCGAAAACATGAGGTAGAATTCTGGTCATAGACCACTAGCCCTCACAAAAAAAAATAAAAAATATGGAGAGAAAGCCTGAGTGGCCGCCATATTTTTTATTACTCATTTATCGATTTTCCCACTCATTTCTAGTAAGCCCTATAAATAAGAAAAAAATAAGAATAAAGACTTGTACATTTTGAATAAAAAGTTAAATAAAATTGAAATTAAACAGTGTATTAAATAAATAACGAACCCCTCCCCCAACCCTTTATATCATGACTTACGCATCCGTCTGTGGAAACGCGCCCTCATTGGCATCCTGGCGCAAACCTGTTGCGCCGCAACTACAAGCCGTCACTGTTAACCTCGCCCAAGGAGCAGCAATGTTCACCCCATTCAACGCACTCGTAAAAGCGGGCGCAAAGTGGGGCGACATAGAAGTATTTGACATCGAAGAGTGGAATGAATTGGTAGCAATACGCCTTGCTGCTAGCCTATACGTCCCGCCCGAAGATTTCACCACGTTCGAAACGCTCATTGAGTACGGCGAAATAGTCCGCGCTTACGTCGAAGAACCAGAACCAGAACCAGAACCTGAACCAGTTGTACAAATTGTATATAGCCGTCCCCCGTGTGAAGTTTGCGGCATATTCCTGTCGCACTCCTCGCCACCGCCCGATTTCAAGGGCCGCAACCTCTGCTGCCTGTGGTGCTCCATTAAGAATGGCGCCGCGCACGGAGAGCGATGCCAACGCTGCCCGCTGACCCTCCCCAAAACCAGCGGCGAATGCTGCTACTAAGCCCTGCGACCGAAAAAACTTGAGGTAGATTTTCTAGTCATTGACTATTAGCCCTCACATAAAAAATAGAAAGAGCCTGAGTGGCCACTATTTTTTATTTATTTTTATTTTGAAAAAAACTTAGAAAAAAATAAAGAAAAGCTAAAATAAAATTGAATTGAAACCACGAAATAAATGAATTGTTGAACCCCCCACCCCCCCATCATTTCACATACTCTCAAACCATATAATCATGTCTGTCGAAAGCTACGACACTCTTGTCAGCGACTCTGACGATGAATACGTTGGCAATTGGTCTGGATACACTGAACGCGACGATAGCGTTGTCCAGAGCCAATACGACGCATACACCGCCAAGCTTGAAGCAGACATTGATTATTGGACCACACTCGCGGCGCAGTATGAAGACCCAGAGACAGACATTTTGTGGCCCCCGGAACAAGAACTGTGCTCCTACGACAAGGGCATCATCATGTTGAACTACGCGCAATACACGGAAGAAGGAGACACGGCATCGGCGCAAGAACTATACGATCGGCACTCTTGGCTTGCGGAATACCTCAAACCGCGGCCGAGCCAATACGAACAGGCACTGATAGGAAATCAATACAAAGCAGCAGACCCGAAGACCCAAGAAGAACTACATGAGGAACATCCCTGGCTTGAAGCCTACCTCATCCAATACGAAAAGGACGACCTCGCAGCGCGCGAACGATATGAGAAGAAGAGGAAGTTTGAAGTGTTTAGCCCCAGGAAAAGGGCAAACAGCACCATATGGTAAGCGCCACGCCACTAACACCACTAACACCGCACACCTAAAAAAATGAGGTAGAATTCTAGTCATCGACTATTAGCCCTCGAAAAAAAAATAAAAAATTGGGGAGTGTCTGAGTGACCACCACTTTTTTATTTTTATTTCATTTATAAAATTGAATTGAAACCTCTCTAAGTACTATATATTACACACAGGCACAATGGCGTATTACTCACAATTCACTCATCTATTGACTTACATGGAGCAGACTACCCCTAATGAGTTTGGCGAAACTCTTATGGAAATGTCGGCAGAAGCAGCGGCAACACTTGCGGCGGAGACAGATGAAGAACGGGCGGTAAGGGCAGCAGCAGAAGAATGGAAACACGACTTTAAAGCACTATTGCTATTGAATATGGATGAAACCAAGCGTATTTCTAACACGTATCGCGGTCGTTCCTCAGAAATAGGCAAGGTGATGGAAGCGGCGGTATTGAAGATAAGGATAGCGTATTTTGAGGCAAAGGCAGAAGCAAAAGCAGTCGCACAAGAGATGGCACTGGCACAAGCAGAAGCACAAGCAATGGCACAAGCGAAAGCACACGCGAAAGCAGAAGCGAAAGCAAAGGCAGAAGCGTAAAAATAAAATAAGGGGAGGTGTCTGTGTGACCACCTTTTTTATTTAAAAGACATAGAAAAAATGATAGAGAGAAAATAACAAAATTGAATTGAAACCACGAAATAAATAATAGTCGAAACCCCCCACCCCCTTTCACATACTCTCAAAAGCAACCTCACAAATGTCTATCACTGACGCAAACCTGGTTATCGAGCATTCAAGCGCCGAATGTGACCCAGACTACGTCCAGAGCAAGTTCGACCAAATCTTTGGCAACGGATTTGTGGTAGATGTTATAGAGGAAGTTATCACAGCTGGAGCCAAGAAGTTCTACCTCATCGTCGACCAAGACCACCCCGCACTTATGCGGCTCCTCGACCTCATCCACGAGAACACGTTCGCCGCCGTAGTCTACACCAAAGAATGGAACAAGACAACACGTAAGTATACCGAAGTCTACTGGAAAGTAGTCGGTCATTATCCTGTATTTACCCCTTACCTCGCGAACGAAGAGCAGTTCGCCGAAATGTTTGCCCCAAAGCCATCGTTCATTCGATGTGATTCAATTGAAATGCCCGGCCCATGTAAGTTGGAACGTTCAACCAACGAACCAAGGATTGACTCGCTCCCACGGCCCGATGAATATTATGACGCGCCAACTCAAATGGAACGAAGCGAGTCAGACGCAGCGCCAGAAGTTCGCTCTATGACTTATGAAGAATATCTAGCCGTAAAGACGCCCCAAACGGAATTCGAAACCCCAAAGCCCATGGAACGAAGCGAGTCAGACGCAGCGCCAAGCGAATTCGAAACCCCAAAGCCCATGGAACGAAGCGAATCCGATATAGCCCCACCGCCGCTGTTTCGCTCGATGACCGTCGAACCAAGCGAAGCCGCCGTGATGTTCCCACCGACCATGTATCGCGCGATGACCGTAGAAATAACCGAAGAAGACAGGGAATCCTGGGCAGCCTATAAGTCTATGGAAGGTAACTCATTAGTCCCAAAGTCACTGTTTCGCTCTTTCGAGGAAACCTGGCGCCCTTAAACACACACTAACACACACTAACACAGCACACTTAAAAATGAGGTAGAATTCTAGTCATCGACTATTAGCCCTCGAAAAAAAAAATAAAAAATTGGGGAGTGTCTGAGTGACCACCATTTTTTTATTTGACTTTTTTATTTGACTTTTTTATTTATCACCATTTTATCACCATTTTTTATTTTAAAGACTTATAATAATTTTTTATAAAATTAAAAAAATTGAATTGAAACCATGTAATAAATAATAGTTGAACCCCCCAAACCCCTTCACAACTCTCATACAATCTCAAAATGACCGACGCAACTCTGATTATTGGCTATTCTTTTCCTGAATACGGCCCAGTCTTTGTCAAGCGCACGTTCGACGAAATCTTTGGCGAAGGATTCGTCGAGTATGTCATCGAGAAAGTTTTCACATCCACCGGACGTCGCACCTACAAGAAGTTCTACCTGTTCGTCCATGACCAAGACCATCCAGCCCTGAAACAGATCAAAGCCATTATCGCCAAAAACAAGTTCGCCAAAATCGGCTACAAGAATGAGTGGGACCGCGAAACCCGTAAGTATGTCGACCGCTATTGGAAAGTATTCGACACCCCCAATCGCCCTGTATTTAAACCTTACCTTATGAACGCGACAATCGACCCGTGGTCACCCGAAGCCGACGCAGCGTTCGAATGGCAGCAAATCGGCAAAGACTGCCAATGCTCGAGTTGCTTACGCCCTATCGAAGACCTTGAAGCCGCAATGCCCCGTATTACCACCGGCGAAGAAGACGAAGACACAGAAGCCGCTATTGCTGAATGCCGACCCATCAAAATTCCGACCATGAAGCGCGACAACGGAGGACCGTACAACGGAGGACCGTACAAGATGGTTCGCGCTGTCAATATGGCCGCAACACAGACAGAAGACCAAGCAGAAGACCCAAAAGATGACACCTATTGGGAGGAGTACTGGAAGCTACAAGGCCCGCCGAAACTAGTTCGCCAAACAAACGAAATGCCCCCGACAGAAGACGAAGCAGACACAGCAAAAGACTTTGCCGACCTTGAAGCCGCAGTCGAGAAATACGGCGAAGACTACCCAGGAAGCATCGCGCCGAAAATCCCCAGGCCACCGAGCGAAGACTGGGATGGACTCGCGAAATCGCTCGACGACTTCATGGAGAAACTACCCGAAGTCTCTTCCGCAGAGTGGTTCAATAAGGTTTCCGGAAACTAAACACACTAACACCGCACACTAAAAAATGAGGTAGAATTCTAGTCATGGACTATTAGCCCTCGAAAAAAAAATAAAAAATATGGAGAGAAAGCCTGAGTGGCCGCCATTTTTTTATTTAAAAGACTTAGAAAAATTTGTAAAAACTCATAAATAAAATTGAATTATTTTAACAAAACAGAATAATAATTGAACCCCCAACCCAAATCATGTCTGAATACTTTATATTTTCTCAATCAAAGCAGGTATACATTGAAAAGACCGCCCCTCGCCCAAGAATTGCTAAAAGACCGCCAAAAATCGTAAAAAATCCACTGGACAATCTGGAATCTTTCGTTTGGTGTGCTGATGATGCTTCGGGTGTCCATAGCTGGGTTCGTCGCTGTAATAAATGCGATAAACCCGCGTGGATGTGCGCAAAGGTATGTCATTAAACATAAAAAATAGGTGGTGCCTGTGTGGCCCAATTTTTTATTACTCTAATATATGTCTATTATTACTGTAATAATAATTCTTTTTTTTGTTGTGTTTTTAGTTTTTTCAATTAAAAATAAATTTTATCGAATGGATAGAATTGAAAAAATAATAAAAGACTTAGAATAAAAAGTGATAAAGTTAACAAAATTGAAACCACCATAATTATGATGATTTTATTGAACTTCCCCCCCTCACTCTTACACAGAATGGCACTTGACTTGTCGGCAACTGGCCCAGCATACTTCACGCTGAACGGATACAATTTTGGGAAAAAGATAGCCGATGATGGCTCAGTTCTCATTTATTTGCCGTTTTATTGCGTCGGCATCGTATCTGGAAACAGGATTTACTTTGACACGAACAACACGTTCATGCTCGACGGTCTTCCTATGGAACTATGGTCCGACACGCTCAACTACGCTACTTCGACGGACGAGAACATCAACACGGACCTCAATGACCAGCGCAAGAATTTACAGAACTATTTGACCGAGAAGCGCGCACGAGAAGCGCGAGAAACTCTTGCGTCCATCGCCTACACTGCTTACGACTTTTCTTCTGAATCAGAAGAAGAATCAGACGACGACTTGACCGACTATGAAGACTTTGAAGACGACGACTATGACGAGGGCGCTTTTGTCGGTAACGAAATCCCCGCCTAACCAAATAACAAATAGGGATAATGAAAGAATAGGGAGAAAGCCTGTGTGGCCACTATTTTTTATTAAATTGAAACCACCATAATTATCATAATTTTATATACACCCCCCGGCCCCTTACAATGAATAACGTGATCAACCTTGGCGCGCATGCGGAATTCACCCTCGTCACTGTCGTCTCTCACGTTCTAAACAATCAAGAATACAGAGTATTGTATCACAACGAGTACATCGTAGGAATAATTCATACCTTTCAGGAAAGGGATCTCGTCTATCTCGACGAAAACATGGCCGAGATGCTATTTCACAACGCAGCAGACGTCTCAGATTTCATCAACTACATGACCGTCGACAACAACAACATCCCGTATGAAGGTATAGACCAAGCACGCCTTTTATGCGAAGAAACCCTATATGAACTTCAGCTAGAATTCGATCCAGTTATCGAGTTTTACGAACAAATTGACCATTTAGAAATTGACCCCACCTAATATATTTACCCAATGTAATAAGAAATGAATTTAAAGCGATACATATAGTAGTATATGTAAAGCGAGTTCCTATAGCTCAGTTGGTTAGAGCGTCGGTCTTATGAACCGAAGGTCTGCGGTTCAATTCCGCGTAGGAACATACACACTGGTACCAGAGCGGTCAAATGGGGCAGCCTTAAGAGCTGCTGGTTAATTCCTTCGTGGGTTCGAATCCCACCCAGTGTATTTATTTTTTTTGTTTTATTAAATAAAAATTGAAACCTCAATAATTAAGAGTAAATTAAACGCAACCCCCCACCCAGTTATCATTATGACCTTCTCTATCTCGATGCTCGCCCCGATCAAGTACTACGACGCCGACCTCACCCAGCAGGACACCCCGCGCGCCAAGGAAGAAGAACCCGAAGAACCACATGTAGAAGACCCGATTGTTAAAAGCAAAGCGGACAAGAGACGGCGCGCAAAAATGGTAAAATTCCCCTACAAACAGCACACTAACGTTTACATCAAGCCCGAGTGGATTATCGCGCCTGGCTACGACTACCCCGGACCCTCAAACATTCCGCACAAACTCGTCACGGCTGCGCCGGCTCCAAAACTTATCAAGCCTAAACGCGGCGACATCAAAGCATGTGTGGCTCGCTCAAAGGCGGTCTTAAACCGTCCCGACAAGACAGCATTTGGCAACGAAGATGAACTAGGCAAAAAGTCACACCCGCGCCGTAACCGCCCCACATGGGCCAATCTTGGACTCGTTCCACCGGGCAACTACTACCCGTCTGGGCGCATTGACTTCTGGCCGCGAGGCGAACCAAGCAAACCATTCCGCATGTCGTTCCTAGATGCGGTCAACACTTGGTAAAAAATAAAAGATGGGAATAATAAAAGATGGGGAGATAGTCTGAGTGACCACCATTTTTTATTTTATATAGTATATGAAAACTAGAAAGCATCGAATTAAGAAACAAAACAAAACACAGTATAATACAACTTATGGAGAGATGGAAATAAAGGGAATAGATACTCTATATAATCATTTATTAACAAAATACAATTACAATGCCAATTGTTTTATGGATTTAGGATCAGGGAAGGGAGCTGTTTGTATTCATATGGCGAAACAACCCGCAATAGAGCATGTTTTGGGCATTGAATTGGTGGATGAACGGCATGAAGAAGCGGTTACATTAAGGGACACCTTGAATGAAACGGATGCCAAAAAGGTTGACCTTGTGTTGAGTGATATATTTAAAGTATCTCTCAGGAAATATAAACCTATGAATGTATTTATTTGGATTAGTAGTTTATGCTTTCCTCAGGAAGTAGTTAATAATATATTTAAAAAATTAAAGAGAGAACTAAGACCCGGCACCATTGTCTGTAGCTCTAAAACGATTACGACTAATATAGGCACTGTGTTGGAAACAATTACTTTGCCACAGTCATGGAACGCGAGCCATCAAGCGACCATTTATAAATTATAAAATAAAAATTGAAACCAAAATAAAGGTATATAAAACAATCACACACGGACCAATCAGCACTATCATCTCTATCATCAAAATGGCTTCTATCGCATCATCTCTTTTCATCGGCTACGCTCGCTCAACCTGTACTACGGAACAGGTCAAGGAAGTATTCAACAACATTATGGATGAAGACATCGTTACCTCAGTCGACGAATGCGTCAAGAAGGACCCGAAAGGCTACGAGTTTAAGATTTTCTTCGTACACTTCGCGCGCAACAATCATCGTCTCGAGCAAATGGTCGCTCGCATCAGCAAGGAGGGATTCGTCCCAATCGTCTACAACACGGAGTTCGACAAGAAGCTCGGTCAGCGAGTCGAGCGCTACTGGAAGGTACTCCCCTTTACCCCTAAACCCGTCAAAATTTCAGATGTTCGCATCATGACCGAAGAAGAAGCCGCCGCTATCGCCCGCCCCAAGCACCTTGACGCGCCAATCGTCGAAGGAGTTGTCATCGCATTCGATGACGAAGTCACAGCTTAAACACTAACACCGCATAAACATGAGGTTGAATTCTAGTCTTAGACTATTAGCCCTCACAAAAAAACATAAAAAATTGGGGAGAAGCCTGAGTGGCCACCACTTTTTTATTTCATTTAAAAATTGAAACCACTAAATTAGAATAGTATTATAATACCTCGCTGCCAATATGCGTCAATTCATTCTCGGTTTCATCATTATGTTTTTCATGATGTATATACGGTTTATAACGACGCAAAGGTTGGTCGTTCATTCAACCACGACTCAAATACCGGAAAACAGAAAACCCTTGAAAGGGTATAATTGCCAATGCGACTACGTTTGGTGATAAATTAAAATAAATTTGAATATAATTACATATTTTTTTATTAAAATAAAAATTGAAACCAAAATAACCAGATATAAAACAATCACACCCGGACCCCCAGCAATCATCACCACTATCAAAATGAACTCAGCATCTCTTTTCATCGGCTACGCTCGCGCCACCTGCTCCAAGGAACAGGTCAAGCATGTATTCAACAGCGTGTTTGACGAAGACATCGTCTCCAACGTCGATGAACGCATCAAGACCGACACCAACGGCTTCGACTACAAGATGTTCTTCGTTCACTTCTCGCACACCAATGACGAACTAGACCTAATGATGGCGCGCACCGTCAAAGAAGGATTCGTCCCTATCATCTATGCCACGGAATACGACAAGAAACTCGGCGAACGCGTCGATCGCTACTGGAAGGTACTCCCTTTTGCCCCCAAACCCGTTAAACCCACAGGAATCCGCATCATGACCGAAGAAGAGGCAGCGCGCCTTGCTCGCCCAAAACGCATCGAGTCGCTCGAATTGCCATCCATTACTTCGTCTAAGGCAGCAGTCGAGCTCGAAGAAGGCGAAGTCTCACCCTAAACACACCGAAAAACTGAGGTTGAATTCTAGTTAAACTATTAGCCCTCACAAAAAAAACATAAAAAATTGGGGAGTGTCTGAGTGACCACCACTTTTTTATTTACCATTAAAATTGAAACCACAATAACCAGATATAAAACAATCACACCGGCACTACTACATCATGGACTTTGTAATCGCTCTGCGTTTCGAAAAATGGAATGGAACTCTACTAACCACCTATTTTGGAAAAATCAACGGTATACGCCAATCGGGTAATCATTTGCGCAAAAACGAAAACATAATCCACATTCAAACCGACGCAATAGCACCGTACATAAAATTATCTGCGCTCGGCCATCAATGCGCTTATCACAGCGAAGAGCACTTTCGTCGTTCGATTGAGGTGCCCCAACAATAAGGCAGTTCGAAGTCTCACCTTAAAAAATAGAAGCCTGAGTGGCCACTATTTTTTATATCTCTCTAACAAACATAGTATGTCCCTTCTTTAAAAAGTTATTATAATTACAATTATGTATATCTTCGCCACATAATAAAATGATTTCATTTGGTTTATATATTTGGCAAATCAAATCATAATGCGGCATACCTCTATGATACGAACCATAAATAACTATATCATAATACTTATTTTTTATATTTTCAAGTATAGTCGCATCCAATGCGTCATTATGAAGTGATGGGTCTAATAAATTTGTATATGTAATACCCTTACCATATAAGCGCGAACAATTAAGGTTTGTTTTATATATATGTGGTACCTTTGGATAATCATGACATTTATTACCCATTAATTCTTTGAACCCATGTAACGTTAAACATCTTAAATAGTCTGGGCTTGTATCCCCCGATAAATATAAGATATTGGATACACCTGTAAATTGTGTTTTTTGTAATATATATTCCGCCATTTTTTTGGTAGTCAAATGCGCTCGGGTATAGTCCATTAATTTTTGTTGTAAAATACCGTATTCCTTTTTTTCTTCTTCGGTAAGTTCATTTATATTTTTGGTTTTAAACTTATTATATAGAGCATTGCCTTCCATTAGAAGGTCTTTGGGTAACAAAAACATTGTGTATTTTGGGCATTTTTCAATATCTATGAAATAAGGAATACATCCATTGGCTATAATTTCATAGTGCCTCATACAATCCCAGCCTGCTTTCTTTTTTGTTATAGCAAAATAGGATGTTTTATATTCATTATAGTACTCTTCTTCCGTATTATAAATATAAGTTTTCATATCGCCTGGTATTAAATTCGATACCATTTTTGTTTTTACTGTATCGCCACTGCATATTTTTTCTTTGGGGATGCTAAATGTAATTGGAAATAGATTATTATAGTTTATATGATTATTTAATGAAAACATAGTGTATGCCATTAATATAAACATAGCGAATAAAATAAATATAATTACCATTTTATTTTACTATTTATTATATTAACATTACTTATACGTAAAATTGAAACCTCTATAATTAAATATGTACAATACACACATGAGACAAAAATGGCACCTGTATACATCTGTTACGCTCGCGCTACTTGGAGCATTGACATGATTACGCGGACGTTTAACGCGGCGTTTGATGACGACATCGTTGAAGTGGTTGATGAACGGATCTTTGTTGACAAAACGGGGTTCATGTATAAATTATTCATCGTCGTCTTCTCTCATACAAATGAATTGTTTCAAGAAATGGTTTTAAAAAATAAGAAGGCGAGAGAGGACGTTGTGCTTAATCCTCTAATTGGTGATCGCATAGAAAAATATCTCAAATATACGCGAATTCAGTCTTATTGGGATATTAGTCAGGCGAGCATCCGAATCAGGCTTGAGGAAGAAACGGAGCGCATCGAGCGAATCAAGGAAGTAGACAGGGTTATGTTTGCTGAGGCCGACTACATTGATTGAATACTATTAATATTTTCCACTATTTTTTTATCTCTCGAATAAAAAAATATTAATTATATTGAGAATAGTATTTAACACCAGCATGTAGATGGCCAGCTAGGGGTGCGGCATGATTTATAATTTCCGCATTTTTTACAGAAACTTGATTGAATTTGTATACATGTCGGGTCTGCTTCTATCCAAAATACATGGTCGCCTGTGTATTCATCGCCGGGTCTTGCCTTACCGCACCATTCTGTTCGCGCGATGTGGTGAATAATAGAATCCTTCTTGTTTTTAGCGCCAGATTGGACGAAATCCATAAAGGTGTAGTCCTTGATTGCGCGAATCATTTCGTCGGGAAGAGGCAGCCCCTGGAGAATCAATTGTCGGTGAAGAGAAGCCATTGTGAGTTGTGATAAATATATTAATATTATAGTGGTTTCAATTTTAATAAAAATATTGATTATATTGGGGATAAGTTATTAACACCGGCAAAGTATTTTACGGTTTTGAGGTCGTGTGTTAAAGGCCCAATAATTCCCGCATTTTTGGCAAAACTTACTCTGGTATTGCGGGCATCTTTCGTCTTCGTCCATCCAAAACAATAGTTTATTTTCAGTTTCTGCTTCTGGCATTGTTCTTCCGCACCATTTCATATTGCCGATTTGGAACACGATGGAGTCTTTATTTGTTTTTGCGTTGGTATCCATCTTGGTATTTTTGTTATAATATTGTTTATATAGGTTGTTTCAATTTTAAAATTGAAGATAAATATATCGTAATAATTATATTACAAAATGGAGACCATTACTATTAACGAATGCTTGTTTAATGTGGTGGTAGAGCGCGATCAGTCTATCGTTCCTTATCCAGTTCATTTCCTTTATTACAAGAATCAGCGCGTCGGTTTATATGTTGTGTCCGGCGACATGGACTCTATTTATTTTGACTCGGTGACGATGTTTGAGCTGTTCGGGCAGGAGTTCAACAAAGATAACTTCCCTGTTGGCATCACATTCGGGCGGTTCGACAAGACGGGGCTCACTGTTGACCAATATAATAAACAGAAGAATGAAACGAACATTCTCTTGACAAGAGGGCACGATATCTTTCAAGAGTTTTTGTATAAGGATTATAAATAATATGAAATAGAGAGATTGATGGCGCAATATGATATATTTTTATTTAATTTGAAAATTGAAACCAGGTTTATTGTTTATCAATTAACATCAATGCGACACTATGGACTCAACTCACGACTATCACTGGCTTGACCTCGGCGGGTCGACCAACAATTTGTGCAAGGGCGAAACTATTCCTTTTGAAGGAGCAGAATACGTTTTCAACAAAGAAGGTCTACTACCCGCAAGTTATATTTTGGACGATGTAGATAAGTTGGCTAGGTATATCGCCTCCAAACAAAACTTACCCTTTATTGTTATTGTAAGGGGTGGCAAGACTGACAAAGCAGGATGGTATATCAAACACAGAACTCATCGCGACGAGTTGAATATCTCTGATAAAATAAAGTTTTGTCGAGTCATAGAAAGATCATAAAAACCTGTTCAATATGATATATATTTTTTATCACTCATTTGTCGATTTTCCGACTCATTTCTTGTTGCCTTATAAAATTGAACCTTTGAATACATAGTATAGAATAGACACCAACACACTGACCTACCATGGATTCTAATTACATAGCTCACAAACAGGCGCCTATCAACAACTCAAAGTTCGTTAACAAAATCAAGAAGATTCGCGAGTCATCTACGAACTACATGACGGTGTTACATGCCGACACGGTTATTAAGAGCGTGCCTCAACCGCCATTGGGGAAGATTCGAGTGTCCAAACAATTTTGCGACGGGCAATAAAATTGAAACCGTATATATTCAAATATTTTTATTACAATACCTTAATGGCTTCTCTTTACATCGATTATGCTCGCGCTATGTGGACGGCAGATGACGTTAAAAATGTATTCAACAATAACCTCAACGAAAACATCGTATCCAGTGTGGAAGAATGGGTGGTGACTAGCGTAGAGGACGGGGATGAGTTTAAAAGGTTTATTGTTCGTTTCTCAAACTCAAACGAGCTTCTCGGGCAATGGTTAGCTCGCATCAACATTGATGGCTTTCTTATCATGCCCATCGATAAAAAAGGCGCCGAACGCTATTGGAAGTTGATAACGGAACAAGCACACGTCGGATAAGGAGTTGAATAAATTTTAAAATTGAATGCCTATTATTATATATTTTTATTGTACAAAATGGCTTTCGTTAATATCGCGAACATGAACTTTGTGGTTAACACTGAGTATGATGCCGCCCTTATGCATACACCCGTACAGTTTGTATTTTATCAGGGGCGGCGCGTTGGTCTCTACATGGGCGTGTGTATTTACTTTGCACAAGACATAATGGAAGAGCTGATTGGACGCGAATTTAACGTGACCAACTTCCCACAAGCGCTCAATTTCTTTCGTTTCAATTACAATGGGCTGAGTCAAGCGATGATATATGATTTAAACTCGCGATTAAATTACGATATGATGTGGGCGGATAATATTCTTCGGTTATATATGAATAGAGATTTGTAAGAGAGATAACTAAAATAGCATACAATATTTTTTATTTAAATATTTGTATACTGTATAATGATTAACCCACCACCCACAATTGAACAGCTTGCAGATATGTTAGTGGCAAAATCGGGTCTTTCAGAAAAAAACCTTCATACTATGAAACCCTACCTCTTTTGAAAAAAATTGACCACTTACACAACCTAATAATGATGGATGGCCCACACTCAAACCCAGAAAAAAAAACAATCGACCGAATTAATGATTTAAAAAAAGAACTGCTTGAATTACAAGAACACCCTGAAATGATACCTGAAATGATACGTGTTGAAATGAGTGAAAAAATTAGTGTATTAATTACATTCATATCACGTAATAATGAAATGTCAAATAATCAAAAATCAAATAGGAAAAAACTACGTACAATGGGCGGACGTTATCGTAATAAACGAAGACGTACTCTTAAACGTACTCGAAAATACAAATGGTAATATGTTTATTTAGTGCATTGTGGACAATATTCTTCGGTTATATATGAATAGAGATTTGTAGAGATATATAGTATGGATAGAGAGATTCGATACATTATTATTTGCGATTCATTTGATTTTTTTATTAATGTTCATTACTGGATGTGTAAATTAATTGATTGGACTAAGGGATTGACACAGGTCATACAAATACACACATTGCTTGAAAATATTATCCCCAAATCTTAATCAGACTAATGTTATTAAAAAATTATATAATTACATTATAAATGAATACAACGCGTAAAAACAGATGGTCTGCCGAAGTTTTAAAAAATAAAGATGAAAATAATTATGAAGACGAATTTATATATCAAACCGCTGAATATAAAGATATAATGAAATCGATTGAAAAAGACCCAAATGATTCATCTAATTATTCGTTATTAGGTAGGTATTTGTTTAAAAATACTAAACGAAGAGTTGGACATTATGTTAAATTTATTGAACAAACCAAAAAAATAGCGAGTGAATCTGTAAAAGCAATGTACAAAGCAATAGAACTAGACCCAAATGATTCGGTTAATTATTCTATACTCGCGAATATGTTATTTAATTATGAAATAATATATCCAGAAAATCATGAACCCAAACCAAACATTAAAGAATTAATGAATATAATGGATAAATTAGAAAAAGCCATCAAACTAAATAGATATAAGGCAAGTAAACTTGCGTCATTGAATACAAATACTATATTATTAAAACGTCTTCATAGTATTGTTAATCCCGAAATGCCTAATCCAAAAATTCCTAGACCATATCCTTCCAGGTATGGCGAACGATACGTAACCGAACAAAATAATATAGAAGAAGGTAATAAAAGTGATATCCCACTAAATTGCCGTGATTGTGGAGGTAGGTTTCCCTTTACCAAAGGTGAACAGGAATTCTATCAGCTTAAGGGCTTCGTAGGAGAACCAACCCGATGCAAAGAGTGCCGAGCCAAGAAAGAGCGTGATGCCGCGCAATTAACTCCTCGACAAGCTAAATTAAAAAAATCACCCTCACCTAATGAAGCCGATACAAAAAAACGAAACGCATCTAAAAAACCTCAACATAATACAAAAAATAACAGAAATATAGGTGTCATGACTCAGGAAGCAACCCGAATAAGAAAACCATACACAGGACCTAAACCTCGCACAAGATCAAAACATATTAGACAAGGTATTCCTATTTAATATATTTCCAAATAAAATTGAAACCAATTATATCCATGATAAACTTATCACAACATGCCCCAAAATGAATCCTAACTTCCACGAACCAAAGCTGTCCATGCCGAAATACCATTGCCCCGTGTGCAATAAATCTCCAAAAACACTGACAAGTTGGAAGATCCATTTGAATGGAGTGCGTCATCTTAAAAAACGTAAGACGTTTCTTGATAATCATAAAGATGAGATGGCAATTCTAACTGAGCGGATCAAAGAAGACGAAGAAAAATTACAGAAATTATACAGCGAACGAAAACAGGTTAAAAAACTAAGAGTCAACGACGAATAAAATTGAAACCGCATATATTCAAATATTTTTATTATACAAGATGAACTACATTGAGGATGCCCGCAAACAGGTTCGTCGATACGAGCACCGACTACAGCAAACAAAAGACGCTCTAAAGTTATACACGGACCTCATGGACAACGCAGTACTGTACACATGGACCAAAGCGCAACTAAAAGAGCAAGAAATTAGCTACACAAAGAGTTTGAAATCGGCACAAGAATCGCTTGCCCGTATCGAAAAAAGTCGGCGAGAACGAATCAACGAAATGACACCAGAGGAAAAGAAAAAAGAATACACCCGAATGTGCGAAGAAAGAGAAGCCGAAAAAATCGATTATGTATTAATGTATGGATTTGATGCGTGGGAAAAGCGAAAAGCATAAAGCGACAGAAAGCGAAAAGCCTAAGACCATTTCAATCCCGCAATATCAATCAAGTCTTCGGGCACCACGTCCCTTGCCTGATTTTTTTTTAGTTTTTTTGTGTGCCATTTTGCGAATGTATCCATAAATATTTTGCGCGAACGGAATACGACTAATACATCATTTCGCACCTTTTTCCACAAAGCAACTACCGTCTTGGATTCACGAAACTGTTGATAGGTTCGTATCAATCCTATCGCTTCATCACGTATCTCGTCCACATCTTGTAATTGTATTGCTTCATAAAATTCATTTACCTCTTCTAACATCCATTCAATCTGAAACTTGTCATGTCCCGCAACAGCCAAATCTTTTTTTTCATTATCCATCGTTCTATAATTCACAATCTTGGCCCATTTGGGTATTACAATATCTCTCTCTGTCCTAATTGAATATGAAGTACTCCTTGATTTACTCCTTGAATTACTCCTTGATTTACTCCTTGAATTACTCCTTGATTTACTCCTTGAATTACTCCTTGATTTACTCCTTGAATTACTCCTTGATTTACTTCTAGAATAATTCTTTTTTGATGGTGTGTATTTTCTTGATTTTTTGGACGCAGCGTTCATATAATAAAAAAATATTATATTAACTCTTGATACCATTAATGTTTCCCTCTTTTTCGCCTAACATAATTATAAAGCGCTACCTTCTCTTCTCTCGTCATATTAGCCAACATTCTTTTTTCTATACACAATCTGTATTGTTTCCATTCACGTAATTTCTTGCCACGCTCCCATTCAATCCGCTTGCGTAAATTCTCCTCAAATGATGTATTGGCTCGGTCGGCATAGGACCGCCGCGCTTCCCATTCTTCATGCCGCAAATCTTGGTCATGTTTCCAATTCTTGTTCCAATCCTTACATAATTGTCTAAATTCGTCGTAAGTTATTCGCTCCATCTTGGTAATTTAATACAAGTTTTTAATATATATTTATTTCAATTTTCATACTAAATATCATAAAACAATTGGATTATTTCTATTGTTTTGTTTGTTCTATTATGAATCCAATAATTAGCATGTTCTACTAATAAATTTAATCTATCTATCCATTCATCCTGTTTGAATTTATTTACAACACATATTCCATTTTTATTAATACTCCAACACGAAGATATCTTTGTTCCCTTTTTATTATAACTATCTGGATTAAACCGAATAAATACAATCGGTCTATGTCCGATATCTTGTGATAATTCCATTAATCGTTTATTTTCACAACTACAATCATAATTGATATGTTTGTCTTCGTCAATTTCAATTATAATAACTTGATCATTTAAATCTAGTAATAAATCAGGTCTTCTTTTTGAACAACCGCCCATTATTGTTTTATCCGCAATCCATTTATGTAAAATATGCTGTTTTACATATTCTACAACAGCATATTCTTTTGTTTTGTAATTGCGCGATATGGTCTTATCAGGAAATATATTCATGTAACAATATAAGCAATAACCATCATATTTTTCTTTAACGCGAGTTAAACACCATTCACTTTTACAAGTTTTAGATATTACATCAACCATTCCTTCTTTTTTATGTGTCGAACAATACAATGCTTTTAATTCACCAAGAATATTGAATGATGGTTGTGTTTTGCATTCTTCATGTATACACATTTTAGATTTTACATTAACCATTCCTTCTTTTTTATGTGAACCACAATATAATGATTTTAACTCGCCAATAATATTAAATGATGGCTGTGTTGTACATCCTTCATGAATACAAGTTCTTGATTTTACATCAATCATTCCTTCTTTTTTATGTGCGTAACAATATATTTTTTTTAATTCTCCCTTAATATTAAATGATGGCAGTGTTGTACATCCTTCATGAATACAAGAAGGAATAATTACATTAACCATTCCTTCTTTTTTATGTGCTGAACAATATAATGCTTTTGTTTTTTCCTTAATATTAAATGAAGGATGCGTGTTGCATCCTTCACTTTTACAAGTTTTTGATTTTACATCAACCATTCCTTCTTTTTTATGTGTTGTGCAATACAACGCTTTTGGTTCTCCATTCATATTGAATGATGGCTGTGTTGTACATCCTTCATGAATACAAGTTCTTGATTTTACATCAACCATTCCTTCTTTTTTATGTGCCGAACAATACAATGCTTTTAAATCGCCAATTATATTAAAATTAGCACGTGTTTTACATGATTCATACATACAATTATTATTTTTTACATCAATCATTCCTTCTTTTTTATGTGCCGAACAATACAATGCTTTTAATTCACCAATAATATTGAATGATGGTTGTGTTTTGCACCCATCATGAATACACGTTTTTGTATTTACATCAACCATTCCTTCTTTTTTATGTGCCGAACAATACAATGCTTTTAATTCACCAATTATATTAAATACTGGCTGTGTTTTGCACCCATCATGAATACAAGTTTTTGATTTTACATTAACCATTCCTTCTTTTTTATGTGCCGAACAATACAATGCTTTTAATTCACCAATTATATTAAATACTGGCTGTGTTTTGCACCCATCATGAATACAAGTTTTAGATTTTACATTAACCATTCCTTCTTTTTTATGTGCCGAACAATACAAGGCTTTTGTTTCACAAATTATATTAAATACTGGATGTGTTTTGCAACCATCATGAATACACATTTATAATAAATAAAAATACAAATAATTAAATCAATTTTATTATTCATCTTCTTTTCTCTCTAGAAAATAATTATAGATATCCTTTATAAATTCTCTAGACATAGCCTCAGTTGGAACTAATATCCCAACCGCATCATATGTCAAATGATCATCGGGCGAATATTTATGCGCCATTAATATCTTCCATCTCTCTGTGTAGTTTCTATTTGCCTTTGTCCCATGATAATAATGACGTATGATGCCTGGCGTATATCCGAGTCGAAGCCTTTTTGCTTTATTCTGAAACAATACCATACTATTATTGTACTCGTCGCTATATTTTACATTTTGTATCTCCATGCATTTACCTATAATCGAGAGAGACATTATAGAATCACCTGACCCTAATATGCCTTTATCATAAAGCCCGCCTATTTTTTCGTACGCTGACCGAGTAATCGCCCAAGCATAGCCAGGATGCCAAAAATCCTTGTGTTTTTTACCTTTATTATAACTGTACCCAAAACCAGTGTGAATCATTAAATTGTCGCCCGCATTATCCATATCAACACAATGGCTGAACAACTGAACCACGTCCTTTGACCCATTTAATATTTTTAATGTATCCAATGCCCACGATGTATTGTCAAACTCAATGTCGGCATCAATCCATGCGAATGCTTTATAATCAGGCGGCAATAATTTCACACCTAAATTGATCATATTTTCCTTGTGCCATATCGGTATGTCCGTCTTTATTTGAAGATGAGTTTTATTCGCAGGGTCCGTAACAACAAACGATTGGTTTTTATATATAAGTTCGACCACATAGACACATACATGTTCTTCTTCTTCTATTCTTTTTATAAATTCTCTGAACAGTGTATAGCGTTTTTCGTATAAGCATGGGTTTGATATCACCACAATAATATTTAACTTTGGCTCGATTGGTTCATTATTGTGAATCGCATATTTAATGTCATTCTTTATTTCATTTTTTATTCCATCATTGTTTATTCCATCATTTTTTATTCCATCAATAACCGTCATATATACATAATAATTATTGTTTTATATTATTTAAATACAAGTTCTATATATAATTTATGTTAAATATAGAACAAATTCTTGACACAATCGACACGAGCCATCTCGTTAATTTTGACAAAAAAGATTTTTTAAAGTATGTCAACTATATGGATTCTACTGTAAAAACAATACCTATACAAAGAAAACTCTATTACCGAACATTATACAAACAAATTAAAACTATTCACGATAAACAGTTTTTACATGCGAAACTTTAATTATTTCTCATTTTATGTTTATTCACCCGCTCCTCAGGAGTTAAATTACAAAAATTTATACATGAACACATTTGAGGACCAATATATTTATTATCGCACCACCAGCAATCAGGAGAACATTTCTGGCATATGGTCGAAATACACAATTCGCTCTTATTACAGACAATACATTTGGTTTTGGCGATATCAATGTTGTTCATTTATCATATTATGCGTAATGTTTTTATATGTATTTACTATATATGGCCGATTTGGATGAATTATATAGAAGAGTTGATATTTGTGAGAGACTGCTACATTCATTAAATTTTTATCCTACTAAATTATTAGTTGGTGGGTATGGGTATGAGACCCCAGATGGAGGCATGGCCGGGGGCGCAAGTTTAACATATGAGTCTATTATTTTTTTTTGGCAAAATGAAGCGCGCATAATACATAAAGAAAAAGAATATAATTTAAATTGTGGAATTATAGGGGCAAAATACTTAAATGCAACGGGTTCTGTGATACAGTTTGGGGAACCTAAATGGATAAATATATCTAAACGTGATTTATTATTTTTAGATAAAACTATAATACAAGTTAATGAGTATAGTATGAGTCGCGTGAAAGATAAAATTAGTTATCATAGTATTGGGACATTTTTTCTTGAATATGTTTTTTCATCGCCAGGTCTTTGGGCTTCACATGAATTTAAAGAACGCCTATGGAATGAAATGATTAGCCAACTAATCCCTGCTCCACCCGACGCAGTCGAATCAATAACCCGCGAAACAATCAACGAGGCATTATTTGAAACTCGTCTCCAAATACATGAGATAAAAAAACATCCTCCGTATTCTATGGGCACAGGCAATCCATCTTTAAGAATGAATCAATTTATGCCTACTGTATCTCCGCCAGTTTCACCACATTATTCTATGGGAAACCCATCTTTAACACCAAGATCTAACCAATCTACGCCACCAGTTTCACCACGAAATCATACTCGGCGACCAGTTCCTCGTTTTGCACGTAGGAAAACTCAAAACGTTAAAAATAATACACCATTTATAGGATTAGCACCGCGTAGATTTTAATTTATATAGTTGTAATATATATGGCATTTGGTCGCGGAAACAAAGGACGTACAACACAACGAAGTCACACAGCCTCAATTCAGCGTATAAACGCAGCTCGTGTAGCTAGACGTATAAGCGCAGCCCAACGCGCCAGCGTGCCGCATCGTATAAGTTCCAAATCCAAAGCAACACAAGCTAAGGCAGTTCAAGTCGTTAACGTACTGAAAGCCAACGCACAAAATGAACGCGAGCCACCCCCCAATCGCGGAACTCTACGAGAAACCCAAAACCAAATTTCTATCTCAATGATAAACAACAAATTAGATACATTATTAGAATTACTTAAAGTAGATGACCCTAACACAAATATAATTATGACATTCGACCAACTCAATGTAAGATTAGATAATTTAATAAGCAGTCTCAAAGAAAAAAAGAAGGAAGAACACCGTGACAGACAAGCATACAGCACACGACAAGACATTCAATATGCTTACTAATGTGTCCATTAAATATTTTTTATTATAAAATGAAACACTAGGAATAATGTATTTAAAATAATAATTAAATATATAATGCCTAAAAGCCATAAAAGCGTAAGCCAACGTAAAAGAAGATCTAAGTCTAGAAATAGACGTGGCAATTATCCACAAAATGGCGCACAACCAATTGTAACACACCCCTATAAATTATGGGTAAATGATAATACTTATCCAGAAGCAGCCGTAGAACTTAAACAGAGTCCAATGGAGGCAAACGCAACTCATATACCCCAAGGAGGCATTGACATATATTCTTTAAAAAGAAAAGGTAGAGAGATTAAATTAAATAAAGGGTGGCCTATAAGCCTCAGGGATGGTAGCACAGTATATATTTTATTTGAACATTCTACCTATGCGTTACCTTATATATATAATTTTGAATACGGTTATTTACGAGACCCTAAATTAGATGATGTGTTAAATAGTAAGGCCGAAAAAGATAATCCTTTAACCTGGTATTCAGGTAATAAAAAATTTAGTAATATACAAGTATATAGCATGGAAACATCGCGTAGTAGGAATACTTCCCGCAGTTCTTCCCATGGTAGGAGTTCTTCCCACGGTAGGAATTACACCTCGCGAAACTCTGGACGATATACAGAGTAATATTAAAAATTGTTTAATAAAACGAGATGTTCACGTAGTAAAAGTTCACAAACCGATACAAATTACTTATCCTCGTCCCTCATCAACCCTGTTTCCATCATCCGTAAATCGTGCGCATATTCTATTTCCATACTCTCGGTATTTTCATAATTCCAATTGATATAAGGTCGCCCTTTATAAAGAAGTCCATAGTCCACCAAACAAAAGGGGGCATCGATAATCCACGCCCTTTCTCTAATCCCCTGCAGACACTCATCTTGAAATGTAACCGTAAAATACAAGTTCTTGGTTATGACAAGCCTGGCTTCGGTCTCTCTAAATAAATTATGATATAAACTTTTTAAAACACCCGACACTCCATTAAACGACACGATATAAATGCCAAAATCTATCTCATCGATACCCCGTATGATTGGCACCTGTTTCAATGGATTTAAAATATTTTCAAGATGATATTTTAAATCACACAATGACATAATCGGTCCAACCAATTTAATTATATGAGGGAACATATTATATCAATTAAAAAAAAATTAACATTTAAATTCTTTCTTAACAGCCATGTAATTACAATCCATACACTTACATTTCTTATTCTTGCACATGACATTGGTCGATTGACACATTGGACACATTTTTGAATTCTTCTTCGTTTTATTCTTCATACTCTTTTTTCGGTAACTTTTCATATAATAATAATAAATATAATAAAATTGAAACATACATAATCAACTAAACTACTTCAACAAAATGGCGATCATGAGCAATCTTTCGTTGCGCCAGCTCGTCAAGGGCGTGAACGCACTCAATGACATCGAAGCCTGTCTTATTAAAGATGGAACCAAAAACGAGGTCGCACTTCTCTGTAATATATTTTACTCGAACATTCCGCACAACACGGGACGTAAGGCACCGCCATTCATTACGCTCGACACCATCGGCGAAAAGAAGGCCGAACTTTACGCTCTAATTGAAAATATTAAACTGAGATAAAATTTAATTACGACATAAGGGACATATTTTTAAAAACTTTTTTTTCTTTTTTTCTTTTATTTTAGAATTATATTTTCTCAATTCTGCCCAATATGGTTTAATAAGAGGATAGTCAGTAACCCATTTTGAATTGTTTATATCATCATCGTATTCATCTTCTAGGTCTGGATAAGGAAATTTTGGTTCATCAATTTCGTGACAATAATAACATAATTTAAAACAATCAACGCATGTAAAATGTGAACAATTAGGTTGTATTACACCTCTTTTTATTTCTAAACATATAGGACATTCTACATTATCTTTTATTTCCAATTGTTTTTTATATGTAATATCACAATCATAACATAAATAATTGCTTTTAAACGGTTTCACCCACAATGTATCTAGACACAATTCATAATTTTTACATTTTATATAACCATTTGGTAGTTTATTATTTAGTTCATAGTCCATATCTCTTGAATTAATAACAAGGCAAAATTCTTCTATTGAATTATAATTTATATCCATCGAATCAGGTGAATCATTTAACGATTGATTCTCGATTGATTCAATATCTATTTCTTCAATATCTTGATGAATAACTTCGCCAATCTCTATCGCTGTTCTCTCATCACCTGACTCATTATCTGAATCAACATCTGTCCAATCATCATCTGTCGATTCATCATCTTGTTGAATAACTTCGCCAATCTCTATTCTCTCATCATCTGTTGAATCATCATCATTCATTGTCTCATATCTATTATTATAAATATTTAAATAGTTTTACACATTTCAAACGCTGAATGTATAAAAATTATTATCATATAATGAAACTCTATATCAGGTTAATTGAAAATATTAAAATGAGATAAATTAAGATAATAGTTATTTACGACATAAAGGACATTTTTTTAAAAACGTTTTCTTATTTTTTTCATTTTTTTCACCAATATATTTTTTCATTTTTGCCCGATATATTTTAATAAGAGGATAATCCTTCCATATGGGATTTTTCTTATCATCGTCATATTCATCTTTTATGTCCAGATATGGAAATACCGGTTTAACAATTTCGTGAGAATAATAACATAATTTAAAACAATCGACGCATGTAACATGTGAGCATCGTGGTTGTATTACACACCTTTTTGTTTCTAAACATATAGGACAGTCTACATTCTCTTTTATTTCTAATTTTTTTTCATATCTACTATTACAATCATCACATAAATAATTGTTTTTAAACGGCGCAACAAACACAGTACCATAACAAAATTCGTAATTTTTACATTTTATATAACCGGTTATATACATTGTATTATTTATTTCATATTCCATGTCTCTTGAATTAATTACAGGGCAATATTCTTTTATTGAGTTATAATTTATATCTATGGGTTCAACCTCTATAGAATCTATAACAAATGAATCATTATCGATTGGATCAATATTTATTTCCAACATAACCGAATGATTTATTATATCATCTATTGAATAACTATCTAATGAACTATCTGTTGAATCATTATCTATTGAATCAACCTCTATTGTTTCATATTCCATATCTATTAGTATTATAAATATTTAAATAG